>JAEEGH010000544.1_pt1 | contig 137170 bp, 84 predicted proteins | sample 9134181 | NCBI WGS metagenome assembly JAEEGH01 (sample SAMN16246544, study PRJNA631951) | gut metagenome | biome: gut microbiome; feature: rumen; material: DP-attached | host: Bos | place: Iran: Karaj | collected 2018-10
TGATTCATATGCAGGGATTATCCTGCAAAGATACAAATTCAAATCGTCGCGCTCGAAAAATCTCTACAAATAATTAACTCACAATAATTTCAAAGAACTTTCACTGATTTTTAGTGGACAGCACTGATTTCTTTTAGAGAAATCGCCATGAGACTATCGTATAAAGTCTGGATTGTGTTTTTTTCCAAGATGTAAATATACATGGAGTAATGAGACCTGACATAGTCCATATTTTTATACTGAGTTTTTACACATTCATTGTGAATGAGGTAGGAGTCGACAATATAGATTTTTACACAATTGAAATCCTGAGCTTTGCAGAAGTATGGGATTATAAATACCAAAGCATATAACAATAGTCTTTTCATTTCTCTATATTATTTATTGGTGTTGAAGACATAGAACCTGAGGTTTTAATTAAGCGGAGTCCTTTTTTATCCAATTGATGAGATGTCCTTTGAAGCATTCCGTTTCTTCCAGCCACGGGGTGCTCATAATCTTGAATGACAGTTTTCTCTTCTAGATTATCGTAATCCTCATCAATAGTGGCTTTTCGTTCATTAAACGATTTTAAATCACTAACAGCATTATAAATATGTCCAAATTCATGAAGCAAACAGATAAAGGGAGCCATGTAAGCCTCTTGAGAGTTGTCTTCAGAAGTAGGCTGAGCAAGACCTATGTAAGGATTAAAGTCAATTACCTGTTTTTTCGACGGAAAATATCCATATTTGTCATTACCGCATGACATAACGTTGCATATCGTGATTCCTAGAGTCTCACTTATTACTATATCATATTCAGTATTACCATGAAATTTTGACAAAATGATATTAGCCCCCTCGTCGGAGTATAAGTAGTTTAATGCCAGTATTGTTTGATCGGCAAATTCATTTCCGCCCTCATAAGGGGTTCCATCTTCATAATAAGAACCGTCTCTCGTCCATCTGATCCGATTGTTCTCAAGTATGGAGGAACCAATCTTAATCCATATCTCTTCTCCCTCCGGATCTACCAGCTTCACAGGATTCCAAGCACAGTAGGCATATGGCGACAGCGACGGATACTTGTCCGCCATCGGGTCGACACTCAGCCAAGCGGTCGTCAGCTCATGGTCCAAGTATCTGGAACCGAAGTATGAATACCCCGTTTCGGGGTCTTTCTCTTTGCCGGTGAAGGAGGAGAAATAATTGTAGAAATATCTATATTGATAATCAACGTTTTGAAAATCGCAAAAACAACCCTTTTCGATATTTCCGAAAGATAAAGTTTGTTGGGCTGATATGTTTTCAAAAGATCGCAAAACGCTGTATTTGTTGATATAACGTTGATTTGACTATTATATTGCGTTGTATTGTCTTTGAAGTGTTATGGCAGATTTAGGAATCCTTAATAAAACCAGAGTGTTCTAAACAAAGGAAGTGTTGCAGGGATTAATTTATACAATATATGTATGACAAACCACGGTAATAATTATGGCAGTAATAACTGAAAAAGAAAGTAACGCTGCTAACAAACGATTCAGGAATGGGCTTTTTTCCAAAAAAAAGCCATTGTCAAACACGTTATTCAAAAAAACATCCACAATCATATTACACACAAAGAGTATTATAATACCCCATGTTTTTATTGGAAAATGAACGATATAAGAAAGTATTATAACATAGGAGTATGCAAGACATAAAACAGTTAGCAATGAATAGTATAGTATTTTTGAATATTTTTTTTTAAAAAAGAAAGTGAAACATGATATTATAGGGAAAAGAATAAAGGTAATACGCATATTCATAATGGGATATCGAATAATCTCAAGATGTCTAAGTCTATCTATTACCAGAAAGCACTCAATAGTGTTATAATACATCAAAATTGCAATCCATAGCATGAACAGCTTTAAATGAGTTTTGTTTAGTGAGAATTCAGTTCCCATAGAGCAATGTTGTTAAATTTGTATGAGTTTCGGCAAATATTGTAATAACGGTATCTTCCACACTTTCGTATATTCCCAATGACCAGTCCTTTCCTTGCCCAATTACATACCCTTTTTATCATCCAATTATCAGCATCGTTGGGATGTTTGTCAAAAAAGGGAAATCCTCTCGCAAAAACGTGTCCCAAGAATTGTGTGATTTTAGCAGCTTCTGAATGAGACCTGCCATTCATGAGTTGTGTTTTATAACAGTTAATAGCAAAGGGAATCTGACCAATCACATCAGTCCAATAAGGTATTCCATCCACTGTACACAAGAAGTGTTTAGCATATTTGCTTTTGAAATCACCAGAACCGCCCTGCCTATATTCTATCATTAGTCGGTCAGTTAATGCAAATTTTTCGATTTCATTCCAAGTAAAATGATCTATTCCTTCAATATATTTTATTTCTGAATTTATTGTCAACAGAGGCATGTAATTATCTGCATTGGGGTCAAACCACTGTATTCCACTGTCGTATAGTTCCTTTGCTGTTATATTATTTATTCTTGTAGAGTTATCATCCAAAGAAAAAAGGAAGTCTCCCTTTTTATTGATAACACGTAATGTGTCTCCATTGGGGTCCACCAGCCTTACCGGATTCCAAGCACAGTAGGCATACGGCGAAATACTCGGGTACTTGTCCGACATCGGGTCCACGCTGAGCCACATAGACATCAATTCATGCTCCAAGTATCTGGCGCCGAAGTATCTGAACCCTGTTTCGGAGTCTAACTCCTTGCCGGTGAAAGAGGAGGAAAAACTGCAGAAATGCAAGTATTGATAATCAGTGTTTTGAAAGCGCCAAAAATAACTATTTTCGGCTTTGCCGAAAGTTATAGTTTGATGGTTTGATATGTTTTCAAATGTTTTCAAAACACTGATTTAATTGATATAACGTTAGATGGACTGTTATATTGCCAAAGTGGTTTAGTATTAATCATTGTGTAATTTTTTCTTTTTCTTTATTTTACATATAGTAGCTTCTATGCATTTGTCGAATGGTTCCAACATTGATGAATCACGGACGATGTAGCCAATACAAAACTCTTTGCATATCAAAACATCACGCCATATCTGGTTGCCATTTGTTCCACGCATGTCGAGGATGTCAGGCATGTCATATTCCAACACTTCATACCATGTACAACCACAGGGTGAATAAATGATTTCTTTATGATATTCGTGCAAGCCATCATTTTTTTCTGCCAAAAGATGACGATAATGCATACGCCATCCTGATTCGACACTGTGTATTTTTTTTATATTCTCCTTGTTTAGACACATTTGAGGATCTCTATGATAATATAAGAAAGCAGAGTCCTTGTAGGGTATTATTATCTCATAATCAGAGCCAGCATTATTTACGTGTATAGTATCTTTGTTGTAACCATCTGGAATGTCGTAAAAGACAAATTTGTTCTTGCCTATTTTGACGGTTTGGTTGTGTGTGTTCAAAAAAGAAAGCGGGGACATGGTGCCACATGAGCATGACCCTAACAATAGGGCGCTTAAAACAAGCCAGTATTTTTTTGTTGCATTCATTACCACCAAGGTTTAATAGGTTTTCCGTTACGAAGCATTTCGGTTACTAAGCCATTACCGTGTTCATCCCTTACATAGTGAATTCGCAGAGGGTCTTTCTCCTTGCCGGTGTGAAGCAAAGAGCCAGTGGCTCTTTGCGATAGCGACGAAGGAGCGGAGAAAGCCACCCTCCGCGGTGGCTGCGATTTGGAAAAGCGCCCCGCCGATCCGAACACGGCGGCAGAAGTCGACCCATACTGCCAACAACCGCCTTGTCCGACACAAGCGTCGGAAATAGGGGATTTTGATATTGGTTTTTGTGTTGTCATTGGGTCATCGAATTCAGGTGCAAAGATACACAATAATTCGCAATTCCAGCGATCCCGTCGCGGCGGATGTTCCAGTTGCGAAAAGTTGCGGCAGATTTGTAATCTGACGCAAAATATTATAAGGATTTCCAAATCCTCAAAAACTCCGTAGTTGAGTCTACAAAGTCTTTATGATTTCAAAATCCTCAAAAACACAATATAATAGTCCATCAGACGTTATGTCAATAAAATCAGCTTTTTGAATACATCTGAAAACATATCAGACTGCCAATCCATTGCTTTCGGGAACTCCGAAAATGGTCGTTTATGGCGTTTTCAAAACACTGAATATCAGTACAAGTACAATTGTAAAACCACCCCGAATTCCACCGGCAAGGAGTTAGACCCCCTTCGCCTGTATCTGCAAAGTGGGGAACTTTGCAGGGCTCGGCTCACAAGTCCACCGGACTTGCTCACAGGGTATTCCTACTTCGGTGCGAGGTACCTCGACCACACCCTCACCACCGCCTGGCTGAGCGTCGACCCGATGGCGGACAAGTACCCGAGTATTAGTCCGTATGCTTATTGCGCTTGGAATCCAATGAAGATAATCGATTTTGATGGTGGAGATGTTGGGGAAATACATATTCCTTTGTATAGTCAAAATAATCGCCATGGTTCACCATGGTTTGAGGGTCTAATCAGTCATTGGTTTGACAATCCGGTTATTAAGTATTACTTGTAGTCTATGTTATGCTATCCCGGGGGTTCTTTCGGAGGTGTCGCATTTGTTCTTGTCCGGGTTGGGATTATCGGATGCGTTCCTCCTGTTTGGCTTCCTCCCATAGTTGGAGCATCTCCTCCCTGTCCATTTCGGCCAGATGCTTCCCAAGTTTTTGGGCTTGCCGCTCAACTGAGGTGAACCGCCGCTGGAACTTCCGGTTGGCCCTGCTCAGCGCATCGTCGGCGTTGATGCCTTCGCTGGCGGCCCACTTGACCAGCGCAAATAGCATGTCGCCCAGCTCCTCTTCGGCGTGTCCCCGTTCGCCCGCTTCCAGCGCCTGGCAAAACTCGCCATATTCTTCCTTGAATTTGTCGTGCGCTGCGCCACTGTCGGCAAAGTCGAATCCCATTCCTGACGCTTTCTCCTGCATCCGCACGGCTTTCACTAGCGGAGGCAGGCTCTCGGGGACCCCTTCAAGCGCTGATCGCCGCCCTTCTCCCATCTTCACCTCTTCCCATCGGGGCTTGTCGCTCCGGCTGGGCTTTTGTAGCTGCCCTTCACGATCGGGTAGTGCTATGTGCGGATGGCGCCGTATCAGCTTCTGGCTGATGCCGTCGAGCACGTCGGCGGCTGTGAAGGCTCCTTCCTTTTCTGCCAGCTTGGCATAGAAAAGCAGGTGCATGAACAAGTCGCCCATCTCTTTGCCCATCTCCTCGCGATTGCCGGCAATGATGGATTCAGACAACTCGTACACTTCTTCGATAGTCAGGTAGCGCAACGAGTCGATGGTCTGCACACTGTCCCACGGACATTCGCTCAGCAGGATGTCGAGTATCGAACTGAGCCATTTTAGCGATTTCTGTTCTTCGGTCATGATGGTTGGGGTAGGGGATGGTCTTGCCGTTTTTTCAGACGCGCTGCACCTGTTCCACTCCTTCAAGGGTGCGTATGCGCCCCATCAGCTGGTCCAGGTCGCCCAGGTTGTGAACATAGAGCATCAGCAGTCCGCGCGCCACGCCTTCGGAGGCTTCCAGTGTGATGGCTCGCATGTTCAGGTCCAGCTCTTCGCTGATGATGCGCGTCAGCTCCTGCAACAGCCCCTTGCGGTCGATAGCGGTGATGCTGATGCCGGTAAGGAAGGCTATCTTCTCGCCGGGACGCCAACGGGTGCGCACAATGCGGTCTTCGTGGGTCGACATCTCGTGGATGGCGTTGGGGCAATTGGTGCGGTGCACCATAATCTTGTCGCCGCTGACAATGCCGATCACGCGGTCGCCCTGCACGGGTTTGCAACAGGGAGCCGGCTGGCTCTCCAGGTTCTCGTGGTCGCTGTCGGTCAAGAAGGGCGATATGGTTGGGGGCTTGAGGCCGCGACGTTTCGTGTCGCTGCCGGCTGGCGTTGTCGTCCCATTGTCGAACAGGTCTTGGAAGGGCCTCAGGAAAAGCATGTTCGGTGCATTCTTCTCCAGATGGAAGCATTGTTTCAGTTGCTCTTCGCTGATGGCGTCGGTGGCAATGCGGTAGTAGAGCTCGGTGTCGCTGTCCACATTGAAATAGCGTTTCAGCCGTGCTATCCGGTCGGCGGTGATTCTCATGCTGTTGCGCTTCATGAAGTCGCGCAGCTTGTCTTCGCCTGCCTCGCGGTATTCTTTCTTCTTGTTTCGGATGTAGTCTTTGATGTGCTCCTTGGCGCGAGGGGTCTGTGCCTGGCTCAGCCATTCCTCGGAGGGGAAGGTCTTCTGCGAGGTGAGCACCTGTACCTGTTCGCCGCTGTGCAGCCGGTAGCCCAATGGAACCACTCGGGCGTTGACTTTGGCGCCTATGCAGTGTTCGCCCAACTGCGAGTGGATGGCATAGGCGAAGTCAAGCACCGTCGACCGTGAGGGCATCTTGATGGTCTCGCCTTTGGGGGTGAAGATGTATATCTCTTTGGTGTACAGCGTCTCCTTGAATTCTTCCACCAGGTCGAGGGCGCTCTTGTTGGGGTCTTCGAGCGAGGTGCGTATCTGTTGCAGCCACTCCTCCACGGGGCTGTTCTGCGTGGCTTGGTCGGGGTGGGCTTCCTTGTAGAGGAAATGGGCGGCCATGCCCTTTTCGGCAATGCGGTCCATGCGGGTGGTGCGTATCTGCACCTCCACCCAGTGGCCGATGGGGCTCATCACCGTCGTGTGGAGCGACTCGTACCCGTTATTTTTGGGGGTGGTGATCCAGTCGCGGAAGCGTGCGGGTTGCGGATGGAAAAGGCTGGTGACGAGTGCAAAAACCTTGAAGCACTCCTCTTTCTCCAACTTGCGCTGTTCGCTTTCGTCCATCCCTTCGGTTTCGGGCACGTCCAGAATGATGCGCATGGCGTAGAGGTCGTAGATTTCGTCGAACTGGACGCCTTTGTTCTGCATCTTCTTCCAACAGGAATAGACCGACTTGACGCGCGTCTTGATGGTGTAATGGAAATGGTGTTCGTCCAACAGCTCCCGTATGGGGGCGGTGAAACACTCTTTGAGTTTCAACTCGGTGCCTACTGTTTTGCTGATCTGTGCGGCGATTTCGGCGTATTTGTCGGGGTTGGTGTATTGCATCACCAGCTCTTCGAGCTCGGTCTTGATGCTGTAGAGTCCCAAACGGTGGGCCAGAGGCACATAGAGGTATTGGGTCTCCGACGAAATGGCCAGTTTCTTGGTGTCTTTCATCGACTGCAGGGTGCGCATGTTGTGCAGCCGGTCGCAGAGCTTAAGGAAGATGACGTAGGCGTCGTCGCACATGGCGAGCAGAATCTTCTTGTAGTTCTCGGCCTGCGACGAGAAGTCGTCGTTCTGCTCGGCAATCATGCTGGCCTTGTCTATCTTTGTCACACCGTCGACGATGCGGGCCACTCGGGGGCCGAAAATGGAGTTGAGGTTCTCCAGGGTGATGTCGGTGTCCTCCACCACGTCGTGCAGCAGGGCGCAGACCACCGCTATGGGACCCAGCCCCACCTCCTTCACGGCTATCAGCGCCACCGCCAATGGATGGAAGATGTAGAGTTCGCCCGATTTGCGCCGTGTGTCGGCATGGGCGTTGCGCGCCAGAGTGAAGGCTCTGAAGATGTTGTTCTCGTCCTCCACGCTGAGCTGCTGCACGCTTTTGCAGGCCTCCAGCAACTCTTCGTACTTCTGCTGTACGGCTATCTCTTCGTTTTCCATGATGCTTTCTGTATGGGTTCCAATTGGGTGTGCTTTTTTCTCGGCTTAGCCGAAGAACAGGGTTCCCGGCCTGTCGGAATCGATGGCGGGATATGGGATGGGCGGATGGTGCCGCCGGATTGCCGTCAGATGATGACGAACAGTCCCCATAGGTAGGAAAAGTCGATGCTCAAACCGATGGAGACGAACTGCCACCGGGGCAGTGACACGTAACTCACCGAGGCGCTCATCCACGAAAATTCGCCCCGGTTGTGTCGCTTGGTGGCGCTGAATCGCATGCCGCCTTCAAAGCCCACGCCGTGGTAGAATGCGGGCCCGGCAAAGAGCTGCCAGTCCACAATGCGCGAGTGGGTGAATGGTCTCCATGCCAGCCCTATGCTGCCTTCAATGCCGTCGCGCATCAGGTTGGCTGTGCCGTAGGCGCCGAAGTGCTGCGGCAGGTAGGCCACGCTGAGACCCGCGCCGCCGGCAGGGGTGGTGCCGTCGATGTCGCTGCCCAACAGTAGCGTCCCTTCCAAGAAGAAACTGCTGCACATGTCGTGGTCCTCGGCGGACAACGACATGTGGGGCAGCGCGATGTCGTCGCTGCTGACGACAATTTCGTCGTCGCTCTGCGCTTGCAGCCCCAAGCAGGCTGCCAGTGCCGCCAACAGCAGTATCACACTTCGTCTCATGACAGTTCTTCGTTGTTTTTCTCGTGCATGGCCAGGCGTATCTGCGATTCCAGCTCCTCGCACAGCTCGGGGTTGTCGCGCAGCAGGCTCTTTACGCCTTCTCGTCCTTGGGCCAGTTTGCTGTCGCCGTAGCTGAACCACGAGCCGCTCTTCTTCACCACGCCGCATTCCACGCCAAGGTCCACAATCTCGCCATATTTCGAGATGCCTTCACCGAACATCAGGTCGAATTCGCAGGTGCGGAACGGTGGGGCCACTTTGTTCTTCACCACCTTCACCTTCACGCGGTTGCCGATATTCTGGTCGCCTTCCTTGATGGCTTGGATGCGGCGTATGTCGAGTCGCACCGAGGCGTAGAATTTCAGGGCGTTGCCGCCAGTGGTGGTTTCGGGGTTGCCGAACATGACGCCGATCTTCTCGCGCAGCTGGTTGATGAAGATGCAGCAGCAGCCGGTCTTGCTGATGGTCGAGGTCATCTTGCGCAGCGCCTGCGACATCAGACGGGCATGCAGACCGACTTTCGATTCGCCCATCTCGCCGTCAATCTCGGCCTTGGGGGTCAGCGCGGCCACCGAGTCGATGACGATGATGTCGATGGCACCCGAACGGATCAGGTTGTCGGCAATCTCCAATGCCTGCTCTCCGTTGTCGGGCTGCGATACCAGCAGGTTGTCGATGTCCACGCCCAGTTTGCGGGCATAGACGGGGTCGAAGGCGTGTTCGGCATCGATAAAGGCCGCTATGCCGCCTTTTTTCTGTGACTCGGCGATGGCGTGTATGGCCAGGGTGGTCTTACCCGACGATTCGGGACCGTAGATCTCGATGATACGCCCCTTGGGGAAGCCGCCGATGCCAAGCGCCGTGTCCAGGCTGATGGAGCCTGTCGAGATGGCCTCATAGCTCTCGTCCGGTCGGTCGCCAAGCTTCATGATCGATCCTTTTCCGTAGTTCTTCTCAATCTTATCCAGCGTACTCTGCAGAATTTTCAGTTTCTCCAGTTTTGATGCATCGGCATCGTTCATTTCTTTTGCCATAAAAATCAGTTTTTTATAAATTATTATTTGTGTTCTGTCCTAAAATAAACGGAATGACAAATATACAATTTTTTTTTTATTTTTAGCAATTGCCATCGCATTTCAAAAATAATTTGTAATTTTGCAAACTCAATTGGCATGTAGTCAAAGTATCATCCATTCAAAAAATCATTATCATGGAAATCTTATCCAACAGAATCCTCAATATGGCAGAGTCTGAGACTCTCGCTATGACCGCAAAAGCTCGCGAACTGAAGGCTCAGGGCAAGGATGTCATCAGCCTCAGCATCGGCGAACCTGACTTCAACACCCCCGAGGCTGTGAAGCTCGCCGCCAAGAAGGCCATCGACGACAACTTCACCCACTATCCTCCTGTGCCGGGCTACCCCGACCTGCGTGAAGCCATTTGCACCAAATTCAAACGTGACAACAATTTGGATTTCAAACCAGAACAGATCGTCGTCTCCACCGGCGCCAAGCAGAGCATCTACCAGTTGGTCCAGTGCCTTGTCAACCCGGGCGACGAAGTCATCATCCCTACACCTTTCTGGGTCAGCTACAAGGAGATTGTCCGCGTGGCCGAGGGCAAGTGCGTCTATGTCAAAACCAAAATAGAGAACGACTTCAAGGTGACCCCCCAGCAGCTGGAAGAGGCCATCACCCCGCGCACCAAGCTCATCATGTTCTCCAGCCCCTCCAACCCCACCGGTATGCTCTATACCAAGGAGGAACTCAAAGCCATCGCCGATGTCGTGGCCAAACATGACAATATCTTCATCATGGCCGACGAGATCTACGAGCACATCAACTTCGTGGGCAAACATGAGTCTATCGCCCAGTTCGAGAATGTCCGCGACCGCGTCATCACGGTCAACGGTGTCGCCAAGGGTTTCGCCATGACGGGCTGGCGTATCGGTTTCATCGCTGCTCCCACGGTTATCGCCAAGGCTTGCAACAAACTGCAGGGCCAGGTCACCTCGGCCACCTGCAGCATCGCCCAAAAGGCCACCGTCTGCGCCATGCTCATGGACCCCGCCACCAGCGAAGACATCATCAACATGCGCAACATCTTCCAGAAACGTCGCGACATGGTCTACAAACTCCTCTGCGACATCCCCGGTCTCAAGGTGCGTCTGCCCCAGGGCGCCTTCTATTTCTTCCCCGAGGTCAGCGCCTACTACGGCAAACGCTTCGGCGAATACACCATCAACAACAGCACCGACTTGGCCATGTACCTCCTCAATGAGGCCAATGTCGCCACCGTCATGGGCTCCGCCTTCGGCGACGACAACTGCATCCGTCTCAGCTATGCCACCAGCGAGGAACTCCTTGTCGAGGCCCTCCGCCGCATCAAAGAGGCCCTGCTGAAACTGCAATAAAAAATAACATTGCATCCTTCATAAATCCGTTTCGAAGAGAAACGGATTTTTTTTGTCTAAACGACTCATTTGTCGGAAGTTTTAGTTGTAAAGCTATAAAAATATAGTGCACTCTTCAAAAAAATAGGTGTTTTGTTTTGAAAAAATGATAGAATGTCATACATTTGCATGCGGAAATGGCAATCCATATTAGGATATTGTTTGATATAAATAAATGGATATCAAAATTTTGTATTAGATTTAACCAAGGAATTCTTTTTATTGTTCCTCCATCCTCTAGGATTTCAAGTCTGACCATTTTATTGTTAAAATAGTTCCTTCAAAACAAATAAATACCTAAAAACATGAACCTACGAGTTTTATTAAAAACCTTAGTGCTCATTGTCTTGATGGCTGTAGGAGAGGCACCAGTGTTCGGACAACACCGGATAGTTGGATCACAGTACCCATCGCCGGTGCTGCACACTATTGTGAGAGGATACACTTATCCGGCCACTGTCAGTTATGTGGAGACTCCCACCGCGCATTACTTCGCCTATGCTGACGCATCCACGACAGTCCTCAACGCAGAAATCGATCCCAGTATATTTGTAAGGGATTTTGTCATTTTCGAGGATTATGTGTATTTTTGCGGATTGGACAATTCTCAACAAGCGTCAAAAGGGGTATGGGGATGGTTCAAAATACAGGATCTTATCGCATCAAACATGTCCTATTGTTCCCACAGGGATTTCCATTGCAACCTCCAGTACGCCGATACACTGCATAGCCTGGTGGCGTTCCGCGACAGTGCGAACACGTTGCACTTGGCAGTGGTGGGTTCCGTGAAGGACGGCAACACGAGCAACCGGTCGTGCATGCTGGATATCACCGGTTCTGTAGGTGGCAGCGGCTGGAACTATACCATGGGGATTACCACCACAAGTCCATCCGGATATGAGAAACTTACGAAAATATGTTTGACGGATAATTTTGTTGTGGCAGTAGGCTCAGTCCCCATGGGGGCTGGCAATATTAACCACAGGTTTCACCGGAGGAACAACATGTTTCAATCAGGAGGGCCACAGGATTATTTTTATAAGGTTCCCGGTGATGTATGGCCCCAGTCGTGGGACTATGCCGTGACCCATTTGTACAACGATTTGTTTGCTGTGGCAGCGAAGCATGAAGCCAATGGACTTTATTACAAGGGAATTATGGTGTATGTATTCAATATTCCCACCGTCACTACCGGATCGAACGCAGTCTATTCGGCTGATGTGTCGACATCCGGATACACCGATTTGTTGGATATCTGTGACATCCAATACAGTCAGTCTTACCGTGAATTGACCCTCCTGCTGAATGGTACCACTCCTTTCGGCGTCGGAAGCCTTGTGGCAGAGTTGCAACTGACGAGTCCGTATATGAATATATATCAAGTCTCATTTTTTCCGGACAAGATGATGACTTCTCTCGACAACTACAATGCGCAACAGCATTTCCTCACCATGGGTTATAACATTACCAATCCGGTGGAGGTGGATTTCTCCATACAACCGTTGCAGATAACCCCAGTGTGTTCTGTGCAACAAAGTGTACTCCCCCAAGATGTTAATTATGCAGTTAAGGTTGACTCAATACCGTATAATACATGTATTGATAAATTTAAGTGCGAAACGAGAGATGTGGAGAAATACATGAAAACTGACTTGATAGTAAAATGTAGTGACTAACTTAAAAAAAGTTATTATGAAAAAACTGTTTCTTTTTTTAGTTTTCTTTTTAGGATCATTATTGCCTATTCAAGCGCAAAGCCAATATTATCACAAAGTGGGCGACACCATCCGCGGACGTGACACTATCTATTTCTACCAGTGGTGGAGCGAGGATTGGTTAAGCAATCCCAATCACAAATTGTATTATGATCTCCATCTGCGAGATAATGATATGTGGTTTGCAGAATACGATTGCATAAACGCCACTGGCCGATATGTACGTTACAACTATACAGAGCAGCCGTTGAAGATAGTCGGGTTGGCGGGGTGTGTGCGTGTTAGTGTTTCCCATGGCACTTGGGGGACTATGGATATGGAGGTGGAACCATTCCATGAGGAACAACTGTTGCTTTATGACGCGCAGACCGATGCGTTTCCGTTGCTGGCAGAGGTCCCGTTTACAAGAGTGGAACCTGTTCGGTATATGGAATTGCCACTGAGGGGTGTGCCCCAAAATTATTCTTCATTTGCTTGTTGCGTCGATGCTTCCAATCATAACTGGAACCTGGTGGTCCCTGTACATGAATACTATTTTGACAAACCGGTGACGGTTCACGACTCCTTCTATGTGGGTATGACAACCAATGATGCGTTCAGATACTTCCCTCCGGAATACCAGTCGGACAGCAATCACACTGCAGCCTATGCATGGAATATTTGTATGTTCCCCTACGTTTCATCACTATGTACGAGTGATTCATGTCCCGCTATTCCGCCGCAGCTATATAAGGTGAAGGAATATCGCTGGGATGACTCGGGGAATGTCGTCGACACCTCATGGAGATGGATGGAGATTCCGTCCTTCACACTCATCTTTCCCATCATTGAGATTGATACTTCGCTCATTGACGGACCGCAGTATGTTTGTCCGCCAGTGGAGAATTTGCATATCGCCAATGTGGAGGAACGGAACGTGGTGTTGTTATGGAACAACAACGACGAACATTTGCGATGGGAGATAAGCTATGGTCCGCAGGGCACTGCGCCTGAGGACGGCACCCAGCTCATGGCTTCCATTCCCGCCATTATGGTACAGGGGCTGGACAGTTGTGTCCACTACTCGGTATATATCCGAGCTGTGTGCATGCACGACTCGCTGCACTACAGCGAATGGAGTGAGCCGATGGATATCTGCATTTGTGACACCGACGCCGTCGCCGGTGTCGTGGCGCCTCTCGTGGAGCAGCTGACCTATCTGATGCCCAATCCGGCTGCCGAACAGGTGCAGGTGCTCTCCTCCTACGGCATAACGCGAGTGGAGGCCTACAGCTTGCAGGGGACGAAGATGGCCGATAGCCGTGTACGCGGATTGGGGACCTCGCTCGACGTGAGGAATTGGCCCGCAGGGCTGTACATCGTTGTGGTCCACACCCCGGCCGGCAATGTCACCAAGAAATTGGTGGTGGACCGCTAGTGGCCCGCCACATCCGCCATCCGCGCTGTGGTGGCAGGAATACCCTCCCTTCGCTGACATAAAACCGAAGAGGCCTCCGCGAGGAGGCCTCTCTCAGTGAACAACATTAAACTTTCTGAGCGGTGTGTTTGATTGACAAAGGTGTGTTTGCTATGATGCAGGAGTACTCAGAAAAGGTGTATAATCCAAATATGATGTTGAAAAAAGTATTTTGTCCGTTGGCTTTCAGTCGGCTTCGTAGATAAGCAGTTCGCCGTCGACATAGAGGAAGAGCATCGGGTCTTTGTCTCTCTTCTTGAAAATCCAGCATCCGCCGTTCTCCCTGTCAATCTCGGTCTTGATGTAGCGGCTGCTGATCTCTTGCTCGGCAAGCAGCTTGTCATTGTTGTCGTAGACTTGCATGTAGGTTCTGCCGTCGCTGTCGTTGACTATGGCGTACATCAGGTCGCCGCTGATGGCGTAACTGACCATGTCGACATTGTAGGTCTCTTTGACGTAGTGGTGCACTACGGTGACATCGGTCACATGGTAGTCGTACCAGTAGGAGTTGCAGTACACCCAGAATCCGGGCCAGTAGAGGGGACGGGGGTGGACATGGACCCATACGATGGGACGCATGTGAATGATTCCATGGTGGTAAGGATGGTGGAAGTAGGGTGCGGGATGCATCGGACGGTGTGAGGGAGGCATGTGTCCTGGATGTCCCGGACGGGCATAGCCGTGACCGCGGGGCTGTGAGTGGACTTGGTTACGTCCGGCGGTGACTCCGCCACGATTGGGGCTGTGGTTGCCTCCGCGGTCGCCATTCACTTGGCTGCCTCCGCGTCCGCTACTGTTGCGGCTGTGCGACCCGGTGCCTTCAATTCGGTTTGTGTTGCGCGTATCGCGGTTCATACTGCGGTCGTTGCGTGCGGAGGGCGAGCTGCTGATGGGAGCTCCGACCGACGAATGGCGGCTGCTGCCACGGCTGGCAGACTGGTTGCGCGAGGGGCTGCTGTTCTGGCTCGAACGGCTGCTGCTCACACTGCTTGAACTACGGCTGCTACTGTTCGACGAGGAGCGGCTGACGGTGCCGGAATGACGGCTGCTGCCGCTGTTATAGCTTGATGATCCGCTGCGGCTGGAAGAACTGCCCATGCTGCTGCGACTGGACGAGGAGCTGTGACTGCTGCTGCTGCGACTGGACGACGAGGAGCTGTGGCTGCTTCCCGAACGGCTCGACGATGAAGAACTGTGGCTGCCGCCACTTCTGCTGCCACCGCCACGCTGGGCGTAGACCGGTGTGACACAGAGCAGGGCTCCTAGGGCTATGATTGCAATCAATCGGTTGGTTTTCATATTGAATCCTTTCTTTTATCGGTTGGTGTCATTGTTTTGTTTTCGATGCAAAAGTACCAACATCTGTCAATGTAAAACCCTAAGGCGTTCCCTTTTTTTCCGGATTTTTCCGGAAATTTCCGACCCGTTGTGCTAAGATGCAGAAAACGAGGCTGAAAACGCTGTTACGTTCTTCAGCCTCGTCGTATAATAATTGGAATGGGGTGTCGCTATGCTTCGCTGTCGCCGGTCGGATTGTCGCTGTTTTCGCCGGTCGGATTGTCGCCGTTTTCGGGTGTTGCCTGATTGTAGCTGAACACGCCCAGCCGTCGCAGTGCAAAGTAATAATAGGTGACAAACAGCAAGGTGAACATCACATCGCCCAGCGGCAGGCGCTCTTTGCCCAAAAACAATACGGTGATCAGTAGTACAAAGAGTTGTGCAAGTGTGTAGAGGTGAAACCCTATCTTCTGCAGTCGCCACATGAGTATCACTCCGGCCAGCGACACGGCATAAAGCAGCGCACTCCACAGGAAAAAGGATCGGGGGGTGTTCAGAAATTCTTCTATCGCTACCGTCATGCTGTCGGGCATCGTGATGGCTCCGCTGTTGAACATCTGTTGCATGGTGGGTAGGGTGACGCCCCATATCAGTGAGGAGAGGAAATTGAGACCTGAGCCGATGATGCTCAGAACCAACACGATATTGAGGCTCCGCTTCTGGATGTCAAATAGTCGCTGGGAGTTGTTGTCAGGATAGTCGCTCTGTGACATGTTGTCGTCGTTTTACAGGGTGTAAGGCGTTGGATGGAATGTCCTATGCAAAACAGGAATGGTTTTTCAACTCTTCGGCCATCTGCTGCTGCAGTTTGTGGGCTTCGTCGGCTGCCCGTTGGGCAAAATCTTCGCCGTTGGAGGCGTAGATGATGCCACGGGACGAGTTGACGAGCAAACCGCATTCACTCGTCATGCCGTAGCGGCACACCTCCATCAGGCTGCCTCCTTGGGCGCCCACACCGGGCACCAGCAGGAAACTGTCGGGCACCAGCGCTCTAACGGCGGTCAGCATGTCGGCCTTTGTGGCTCCGACCACGTACATCATATTGTTCGGATCGCCCCACTGCTGCGAGCGTTCCAGCACGCGTTCAAACATCCGTTGCTTGCTGCCGTCGGCTTCGATGAATTGGAAATCGTAGGCTCCTTTGTTGGAGGTCAGTGCCAGCAGTATGACCCACTTGCCTTCGTAGACGGTGAAGGGGGTCACCGAGTCTTCGCCCATGTAGGGTGCCACGGTCAGCGAGTCGAAATTGAAGTCGCCTGCAGGGTCCAGAAAGGCTTTGGCGTATTGCTGCGAGGTGTTGCCAATGTCGCCGCGTTTGGCGTCGGCAATGGTGAACACCTTGTCGTCCAGACTGTTAAGGTAGTCTATCGTCTTCTTCAGCTGCACCAGTCCTTCGATGCCGGCCGACTCGTAGAAAGCCAGATTGGGCTTGTAGGCCACGGCGTAGGGCAGGGTGGCGTCGATGATGGCTTTGTTGAACTGGAAAATGGGGTCGTCCATCTGGAGCAGATGGGCGGGTATCTTTTTCAGATCGGTGTCGAGTCCGACACAGAGGAACGATTGTTTCTTACGGATGGTGGCTATGAGTTCTTGACGTGTCATGGGGAAATGTTGTTTTTGTGTTGGATGATAATCAAAAAAAAGGATAAGAAGTGACTGATGACGGCGCTTGCCCGGGATGGATGGCTTCGGCGGCAGATTTTCGTTCGCAGACCTGGTCCGCCTTTGTGGTGACGGGTTGTGGAGAAGATGCTTCAGTCAGTGTTTTTTTTGTCAAGGCACATGGAATCAGTTGGTCAGCTGCTGGAAAATGCGTTCCAGGCTTTCCTGCTCCTTCTGGATGGTGAGCACCGTGTGGCCTTGCGCCACTGCCCAGTGGAATATCTTCTCACGCAGGTCGTCGCTGCCTTTGCCGTGAATGGCATAGGTGTGGCCGGTCTGATGGTGCACCTGTGCCACGCCGCTGATTTTGCGCAGCTTTTCGATGTCCACTTCGCGGTCGAATTCCACCACATAGCGGTTGCCCGACAGTTCGAGGCTTTTCAGCTCGTCTGCGCTATTGTCGGCCACTATCTTTCCGTGGTTGATGATGATGGCACGGCTGCACATGGCTTCAACCTCCTGCATGATGTGGGTCGAAAGCAGCACCACCTTGGTCTTGCCGACATTGCGGATCACTTTGCGTATCTCTTCCAGCTGGTTGGGGTCCAATCCGGTGGTGGGTTCATCCAAAATGAGCACTTCGGGGTCGTGAATCATGGCTTGTGCCAGTCCCACACGCTGACGGTAGCCTTTCGACAGGGCGCCGATGCGTTTGCCCAACTCGGGCTCCAAACCGGTCAGCGCAATCATCTCATCCACACGTTGCTTGCTGTTGCGCAGTCCGTAGGTGCCTGCAATGAACTGCAGAAACTCGGGGATGTACATCTCGGTGTAGAGGGGGTTGTGTTCGGGCAGGTAGCCTATGCGGCGGCACACCTCGCGGGGCTCGTCGAAAATGCTGTGTCCGCAAACGGTGACTTCGCCTTCGGTGGGGGGGATGAAACAGGTGATGATTTTCATCAGGGTCGACTTGCCGGCGCCGTTGGGCCCCAGCAGTCCTACAATCTCGCCGCGGGCAATGCTGAAACTGACGTCGTCGAGTGCCAGCTGCTCACCGTAGCGTTTCGATATGTTGTTGACTTTGATCATGTAGTCTATTGTTGTTCTTGTAGTTCACGGGCTTCCTGCAGGCTGATGCGTTTGCCGTTGTAGAAGGCAATGACAAAGGCGTCCTGGAAGCCTTTCTTTCTCAGTTCGCTCTGAATGTTCTTGGCTTTGGCAATGGTGGTCTCGTTGCCCATGGTGTAGCGGTACAGCCCGTCTTGCTGGTAGACTTGGTAGCCGCTCACGCCCTTGAAGTCCTTGGCCCCGGTGGGGATCTCTTTTTCGCTGGTGAGGAACTGCACGCGAAAGGTGACGCCTTCCACAATGGTCTGGTCTTTCTGTACGGTGACCTGCAGCTCGGCTTCCTCCTGGTTGATTTGCACGGTGCCCGAAAGGTTCTCCTTGCGGCTGCTGGCAGGTGCTTCGACATGGGCCTTGGGGGCCTCTTCGCCTTTCGACTCCAGAATGGCGGTGGCCAACGCGTCGTCCTGTTTCTGGGTGGCATTGGCGCTGCTGTCGGTCACGGCTTTCTTGGTGTCTTTGTTCTTGCCGTAGCCGGGCAGGTCCACCTGCATCTTGACGGGTTTCGCTGTGGCTTCTTCGTGGGCTTTGTAGTTGGCAAAGGCGTTGAGCAGACACACGGCGATGGTGGCCTGGCCTTCTTCCGACATCATGAAGGCTTCCTCGGCGGGATTGCTGATGAATCCCACCTCGGTGAGCACGGCGGGCATGGCGGTCTTGTAAATGACGAAAAACTCGGCCTGCTTCACCCCGCGGTTCACGGTCTTGATGGCGCTTTTGTATTGTTCTTGTGCATATTGTGCAAAGTTCAGACTTTTATCAATATAGGCGTTCTGGTACATGGCGAACATCACATAGCTCTCGGGCGAATTGGGGTCGAACCCTTGGTAGTCTTTGTTGTTCTTGTAGCCATCCTCAAGCAGTATGTCGGCATTCTCTTTCTTGGCCACTTCCATGTTGGCGCGGCTGCGCGACAGCCCCATCACGTAGGTCTCCATGCCGGTCGGCGTGGTGGTGGGATGCGAATTGCAGTGGATGGAAACGAACAGGTCGGCTTTGGCTCTGTTGGCTATATTGGCTCGTTCCGAGAGGGTTACGTCGACGTCGGTGGTGCGGGTGAAGATCACTTTCACATCGGGATAGTTGTCTTGCACCAGCTTGCCAAACTTTTTCGCAATGGCCAACGTCAGCTCTTTTTCCTTGCTGTGCTTGCCCAGAGCGCCGGGTTTGTCGCCGCCGTGACCGGGGTCAATGACGAGGGTTTTCACTTTTCCAGGCTCTCTTTTTTGCGAAAACGATACGCCTGTTATCAGAAACAAAGCGATGAAAAGAATGAATAAACGTCTCATTTCTAGATGTATATTTTTTGTTTTTACCAATTGGACATTTTGTGCTATCTTTGCAATTTCAAAATGCAAAAATACTAAAAAAATGTATGTTTTCGGACGAAATGTCGAAAAATAATCAAAATTAATTTTTTAACTTGAAACGCTTCCGCTCCTTATCCGTCCTTCGTCAGTCCCGTGGTTGGCTGCTGACAGCGCTGCTGCTCTTGGCTTCCTGTGGGTCGACAATGGCTCAGGATACGGTGTCGCGCGTCCATCAAGTATCTGATTCCATGTTTTCTGTGGTTGACTCATCTGTCAAGGCCGACAGCGTGAGGCTCATTGCTGTGTCGCCCGACGCGGTGAAGCAGACGGTGGACTATAAGGCTACAGATTCGATTGCCATCGAACTGGACAACAAACGGGCCTTCCTCTACCACGAGGGCGACATCACCTTCGAGGATATGAACCTCAAGGCGGACTACATGGAGGTGGATTTCGACAAACAGCTGCTCCATGCGCGCGGCGTGGTGGACAGCGCGGGCAAATACCAGGGCCGTCCGCTGTTCAAACAGGGTGCCTCCGAATACAATGCCGACACACTGACCTACAACTACCACTCGCAGAAGGGTTTGATTTGCGGTGTCATCACACAGGAGGGCGACGGCTACCTGCATGGCAACGTCATCAAGAAGGTCAACGACTCGGTGATGTACCTCAGTGGCGGCCAGTATACGACATGCAACTATGCCCACCCGCATTTTGCCATCAACTTCACTGAATCCAAGCTTATAACGAACGATAAAATCGTCACCGGTCCGGCGTATGTCACCATTGAGGATGTGCCCACCCCCTTGGCGCTGCCGTTCGCTTTCTTCCCCTTGGCTCACGATCGGGCGTCGGGCATCCTGCTTCCATCCTACGGCTGGATGACGGGCCGCGGCTACTACCTAAAAGATGGCGGCTACTACTTTGCTATCAACGACTTCGTGGACCTGGCGCTGACGGGCGAGCTCTACACCAACTTGAGCTGGGCGGCCGAGGCCAAGACGAACTACTACCGCCGCTACAAGTACAAAGGCAACTTCGACATCCGCTACGGCATCACCAAGACGGGCATCAGGGGCGACACCAACACTTTCCGCAAATACAGCGACTTCAAAATCTCGTGGCGGCACGACCAGGATGCCAAGGCGAACCCCAACAGCCGCTTCTCGGCCGATGTCAACCTCATCAGCCGCAACTATAACCGCAATACCACCAACTCCAACGACTACTTTAACAGCACCACCACGTCGAGCATCAGCTACACCACCTCTATCGGTTCGTGGTTCAACCTGGCGCTGTCGGCCCGCGAATCGTACAATATCCAGACGGGGGTCATGAACATCAAATTGCCGTCGTTCTCGCTGAGCAGCAACACGTTCTATCCGTTGCGCCGCAAAATGCCGTCGGGGGCTTACCGCTGGTATGAGAATATTTCGCTATCGTATGTGTTGGAAGGCGAAAACAATATCAACTCGCAGGATTCCAACATCTTCAAGAAGACTATCTTCAACGAGATGCAGTACGGCATCCATCATCGCATTCCGATACAAAGCACGCTGAAGGTGCTGAAATTCTTCAATTGGACCAACTCGCTGTCGTACAACGAACGTTGGCATTGGTCCACTATCGACAAGCATATCGACGACAACGGCGCGCTGGTCATCGACACCGTGCGCGGCTTCCGCGCCAACCGCGACTTCTCGTTCAATTCGTCGCTCTCCACCCGCATCTATGGTATGTTCAACTTCAAGTTCGGGCCGCTGAAGGCACTGCGCCATGTGGTCAATCCGAGCCTTACCTTCTCCTATAGGCCTGACTTCGGCAGCGAACGCTTGGGCTACTGGCGCTCCTATACCGACACCACGGGCTACGTCCACCGCTATTCCATCTTCGAACAGAGCCTCTATGGCGGACCGGCCGACGGACGGTCGGGACAGATTGGCCTCTCTATCGGCAACAACCTTGAAGCCAAAGTGAAACCATTCCGCGACACAACAGGCGAACTGAAAAAGGTGGTGCTGATCGAGAGTTTTTCGCTCTCGATGAACTACGACTTGGCACGCGATTCGCTCAACTGGTCCGACCTCAACGTGTCGGGCCATACGACATTGTTCAAATCGCTGGTGCTGAATTATTCGGGCTCCTTCTCGCCGTATGTCATCGACTCGCTGGGCAATAAGCACAACCGCTACCTATGGAACGAACAGCGTCGCCTGTTCCGCCTGAACCAGTCCACTTGGAGCGGACAGCTGTCGTGGAGCATCAACAACAACACCTTCAAAAAAGATGCCCCCAAAAGCGAAGGCCGTCTGGTGCAACCTATCCGACAGACCCCCTACGACATGAGCCCGGCCTTGATGATGGGCACCTTTGCCGATTTCTCCGTGCCTTGGAACGTGTCGCTCAACTACACGCTCAGCTACATCAGCGCCTACGATGCGGCCCGCTTCAACATCAACCGCAGTGTCACCCACTCGGTCTCCGTGTCGGGCAGCCTGAACCTCACCGAGAACTGGCGCTTCCATTTCTCTACGGGCTACGATTTCACCAACAAGGGTATGTCCTACACCAGCATCGACATCTATCGCGACCTCCATTGCTGGGAGATGCGCTTCAACTGGGTCCCCTTCGGCTACTACAAGAGCTGGAATTTCTCCATCAACATCAAGGCGTCGTCGCTGCGCGACGTGAAGTACGAGAAGCGGGAAAGCTATCAGTCCAACCAGGGCTACTACGTCTATTGACACCAACCGAACGTTGCTTATCCATATAGCTTAAAACCTTGAAAGTATGACAGAAGGAAAACTTTACTACAACATCGGCGAAGTGGCCGAAATGCTTGGGGTGAATGCCTCGTTGCTCCGCTTCTGGGAGACGGAGTTCCCTCAGCTGCGTCCGGCCAAAAACAAAAAGGGTACACGCAGTTATACGCGTCAGGACATCGACTTGCTGCGCCGCATCCACTATCTGACCAAGGATTGCGGTCTGACCCTCGAAGGTGCCCGCCAACAGCTGAAAAACGACAAATCGCCCGATCGCAACATGCAGTTGGTCGACACGTTGAACCAACTGAGGTCTTTCCTTGTGCAACTAAAGGAGAGCATCTGAGAATTCTCTAAAATTTTTGCGTTATTTTATTGGAATAGCTTTGGTATCAGGCGAATGCATGAATCGGTATTCGTGCTGTTGTCGTCAGAACCGGAGCCGTAGTTGAGCCTTGAACTCGTGCCGATAGTTGGCATCGATGCGGTCGTAGCCGGACCCGATGGTTTCGCGTTCGGGATAGAGGGTGTAGGCGTATTTGAGGGCCAGCGAGAGGTTGGGCGACAGCTCCTGTCGCAACAGCAAATAGCAGCGCACGCCTTTGTCGGTCAGCATGGGGACGGCAAATTCATACATCAAATCGCTTTCATAGGTATAGATGCGGGCGTCGTAGGCGCCAATGTCAAACAGGGCCAGGCGTGTGCTTATCGTCAGTGGCCTCCGTATGCGATGCCATCGGTAGCTGACATCTTGCAGCGCCAGGAATCCTTGCTGGGGTGCGTGGTCTTCGCAGTCAAACCAGGAGTAGACCACGCGAGTGTGCAGCCTTAGCGACGGGTCGGGGGTATAGTCGAGCGACAGTTGCAGCTGTTGGCGTCGGATGCGTTCCACGCTGTAGGTCTGTCCGTCGCTGTTGCGTTCGGCGGTACGGTGGCGGTATTGGCAGGCCAAGGTGGTGTGGGGCGCGACGTCCTTGCTGAGCATCAGTCGGTAGTCGGCTCCGTTCGAAGGGCTGTAGACCCGGTAGCGCATCCAAGGATAGCTGAACAGGTCGACGGATGTCTGCAGATAGATGTAGTAGGGGAGACGGGTGCGGAAATAGAGCAGCAACCCTTCCTCATTCTGTGGCGATGAACTCTGTCCGAGGGTGTTGGCATGGAGGTTGTGGTAGGTGGGGGCGCCGTAGTGGTAGGCTATCGAGAGGTTGTTGTTGGCGTCGATGTGGAACTGCAGGCCGCCTACTGCCGCTACGGGCAGCGTTTGCGGGCTATGCCAGCTGGATGTCAGACTGTCGTTGCAGGCTGCAGCGACTTCGCTGAAAAGGAGCAGCCTACGGTGACGATAGGCAATGTCGATGCCGGCATTGAAATTGCGTCGGCCGCTGAAAGCAAAGGCGTTGTAGACGTAATCGGGTGGCACAATGGCTTCTGATAGAGTCGTGCCGTAGGCGGTGGCTCCGACCACCAGTTGCCGATGGCGGTACTGCAGATGGGCTCCGTAGAGTTGTTCGGTCAGCTGCCCTTTCTTCGACAGTTCGTTGTCGGTGCGGTGGTAGCCTGATTGGTAGAGGCTCTGCACCTGGGCTTCGCCGGCAGCGAGGGTGTCGGCTGCATCGTTTGTCGTGGCGTCGCGCGAGGTGTGGGAGTAGAAAAGGGTCAGTTCCCATTGGCTGTGCAACTGCAGGGTGGCTGCTGCGCCGCGCAGACTGCCGTATTCGCCAAAGGCGCTGGAGGTCCGCAGCCCTTGCCCATAGCGCCACAGGGGCATGCTGCCCGACATCCAGGGGGCATAGCCGCTCCACAGGGTGGCGCCTTGGCCGAATTGCAGCTGGTACTTGCCGACGATGGCTTTTTTCAGGCGGCCGAACTGTTGGAACATCAGATAATAGCCATAATAGTCGAACCCTTTGGGCGATGCGGCGCCGAAAAGGGCTTCTCCGGGGTCTTTCTCTCCGCTCACCTGCAGGGCGATGCGGTCGGCGTACTTGAATTGGTAACGGAAATACAGTCGCAGGGGGTTGCCTGCATAGTGGTCTTCGTTGTAGCCTCGCGACAGGGGCCATTGCTGACGGCCGCCCATGCGCAGATTGCTTCGCCCGTTGCGCAGCATTTGCCCTATGGTGGGCTTGGTGCTGTTATCCGTAGGGGCTACGGTGACAAAGGGCTCCAACAGCCGCAGCGTGAGGGTGTCGAAACCGTTGAGCAGGTGCAGCTCCGAGAGGGTGACCATCTCGCCGTTTTGGGCTATATAGGCTTTGATGACGTCGCGTTGGAAGTCGGACAGGAAGGGTAGGCTGCACAACGCATCGGAGGCGGTGTCGTTGAGGTTGATGGGATTCTCGATATAGCTTTGCAACTGCTCCAACAGATCGTCGGGCACCTCTTCGCTGTCGTTCTGTTCGGCCCATTGCTCCATGAGCAGCTGCCACAGACGGCCATTGTTTTCTTGGGCGGTCAGCGGCATGCTGACGGCCAGCAACAGCAACAATAGGAGTGTTCGTGGGCGACCGGCGGGGTTCATGGACTCAGAAGGTGTAATGGAGGTTCAGTTGGGGCGTCAGTCCCAGCACGGCATGCAGTTGTGCCGACAGGTCGGCGCCGATATGCCGTTGGCGGAAGCCGAATCCGAAGGTGTAGATGGTGGGGTGGGTGACCAGTCCGACCCTGAAGGCGTAGTGCTGCTGCAGACAATATTCGATACCAAAGCGAAGCGTGGGGTCGTAATAGAGGTTTTTTTCGACCTCCACAAGGGTCGTCAGATTTTCGACTGGCCGGTAGGATGCCCCCAGATTGAAACGGGCGGGCACACGGGTGTAGATGTCGGTGCGCATCTTGGCTGCCAGTGGGTTGTAGGTGCTGAATCCTATTGCAATTCGTTCGGACGGGCTGTATTGTAGGGCGACGCTGAAGGTCATCAGCTGCTGGGGGTCGTAGTAGGGGTCGCTGGTGGACGACCGCAGGTAGTGGAAGCCTGCGCCCATACGCACATTGTTGCCAAGGGGTATGCCGTAGGCTCCGCTGATTTGCAACTCGTTGTAGTCGCTGTTGCCGTAGTGGAGTGCAGTCAGCCCGACACTTCCGAATCCGACGGGTATCGCTCCGCCAAATCGGGCATATCCCATCCCTTCTGTGGCAAACTGTTGTCTTATGGAGAGCGTCAGATGGGCTGATTGTAGCGCGCCCAGCAGAGCAATATTGTCACTCGCCGATTCGAAATCCGTCTGGGCCGCTGTGGCGCCACCCATAGCGGCGGCGGCGCCACCCATGGCGGGGAAGTCGAACTGGGCCTGCGTCGCGTTCGGCAGCAGCCAAAGGAGGGCTGTGATGAGCAGAAGGATGTTGCGGTGGCTGTGCGATGGTTTCTTCATGGGTTTGTGGGTGGTCTTCTTTTCGGCGGGTGGCGTGAAAAAAGAAGACGCGCCATCCGACAACTGTTCGGTATGGCGCGTCTTAGTGTTTATGCTGTAGGGAACTGTCGGAAGGGGTTTCGACGGTCCCTCAGGGCAGTGGTTGTCATTTCTTGTTCTTCAGACCGCCATTGACGAAGGCATTGTTGACAAGGTTATGGATGATGGCGGCGCGACGGCTGCTGAAGTTGCCGCTCATGGTCACGGGGTGGATAAATTCGTTGGGCGACACCATGGTCCCGTTGTCGATGGCCTGGTTCAGACGATCGATGTCGCTTTGGGTGATGTAGTAGGCTGACACATTGTTCAGTGTGCCTTCAAGCATGAATCCTACAGCGGGATAGGCGCTGACGTTGATGTTGCCCGCATCGGAGATGTACCATGCGGTGTCCGACATGGCGATGACAATCAGATTGGTTCCGCTGGGGCCGGCCAGAATACTCGACAGCGTGTCGAAGTTGAAATGATAAAGTCGTTCAACTGTCAGCAGATGATCCAAGGCATAGGATCCCGTCGTGGTGTCGGCAAACTGGAAGGCCATGAAGGGGAAAGCCAGGTCGTTGGAGGTCAGGTCTACATTGGCACTCAGGTCGATCGTTGCCATGCTGGTGATGTCGTTGACGGTCTTGCTGAAATCGTCGGCCACGCTGGATGTGAACGCTAAGGTGTCAACATCACCGGCTTCGTTGGTGATATAGACGGTGGAATTGCCCAAGAGGCCGTCCTCAATGACGCTGTTGATGAATTCTACACCGTCGCACGACGCCATGGAGAATAGGCAGGTAATGGCCAGAATGCCGTTAAATAAACGTTTTTTCATGATTGTTTTGTTAATACTTGTTCTTAAAAATGGATCCTGTTTGCATTTGTGTTACCAGCGGACGGAAGGGATCCTTCTTACCGGCCGATGTAACTCTTTTTTTGACTTTTAATAAGTTGCAAAAATACACTATTTTTTCTATTTGGCCGAGAAAATATCGTTTATATTTTCCAGTCAAACTGCAATTGTTTCGTAATAAGGCAGTTGGAATTTTTTTAGGTCGAATGGTCGGAATGCTCAATTCTCCGCTTTGACCTTGATGGTGCCCTCTTCGACCAGTTTCTTGTACGTTTTCTCGGCTGCCAGCTGTTCGGCGGCTTTGATGGAGTACTCCACAGCCAACTCATGGGGTTCGCCGTCAATCATGGCGCGTATTTCGTATTCTTTGCGGCTGGCATTCTTCTTGCCTTGGTACAACACACGTTCCACTTCAAAAGTCACCTTCCGGTGCTCTTTCTGTCCCCAGTCAATCAGCTTGCTCTTGAAGTTCCAGTCCTGATGCGACAGGGTGTCCACATCCATGTGTATCTTGATGACGCGGTCGATGATGACATGGCGTGTGAATTTGAATCCTTTCTCCAGATAGATGGCGCCGACCAATGCTTCGAATGCGTCGCCGTCGATGGATTTGAAGATGCCTTGCGATTCTTTGTTGTATTGAATCAGTTGCGAAAGGCCTATCTTCTGTGCCAACTTGTTGAGGTTGGCGCGGCTGACTATCTTCGACCGCATCTCGGTCAGGAAGCCTTCGCCTTGATAGGGGTATCGTTTGTAGAGATATTCGGCCACAATGGTGCTCAGCACGGCATCACCCAGATATTCCAGGCGCTCGTTGTTCACTTTGCGGCCTTGCAGGGTCTCCATCGATTTGGACTTGTGGATGAAGGCTATCTGGTAAATGTCGGTATGCCGGGGCGTGAACCCCAGTATGTTCTTAAAGAAACTGTAGAATGCCTCGTTCTCTTTCCTTTTGCGAAACAGTATCATAGGCCGTCAATCTCCCTCACAGTTTTCTGAAAGCCAAACAGATGTTGTGACCGCCGAATCCAAAGGCATTGCTCAGCGCGAAATGCACGTCCCGTTTCACGGCTTTGTTGAAGGTGAAGTTGAGGGGGGCAATGTTGGGGTCGTCGGTGAAATGGTTGATGGTGGGCGGAACGACACCCTCCTTGATGGCCATCACGGTGGCAATGGCTTCCACACATCCGGCGGCGCCCAGCAGGTGGCCGGTCATCGATTTGGTGGAGTTGAGATTGATCTTGTAGGCGTGCTCCCCAAACAGGCGCTCAATGGCTTTGGGCTCCGATATGTCGCCGATGGGGGTCGATGTGCCGTGGGTGTTGATGTGGTCGACAGCGTCGAGTGGCATGTCGGATTCCTTGACGGCATCCAGCATGGCGTCGTAGGCCCCTTGTCCTTCGGGATGGGAGGCGGTGATATGGTAGGCGTCGGCGCTGAGGCCGCATCCGGTCAATTCGGCGTAAATCTTGGCTCCTCGAGCCTGGGCATGCTCCAACTCCTCCAGCACCAGCGCTCCGGCGCCTTCGGCCAGCACAAAACCGTCACGGTCTTTGTCGAAGGGCCGTGAGGCGGTCTGCGGATCGTCGTTGCGGAACGAAAGGGCCTGCATCGAACCGAATCCGCCAATGCTGCACTCTGTGACTGCTGCCTCCGATCCGCCGGCAATGATGGCGTCGGCCTTACCCAACCGTATCAGGTTGAAGGCATCGGATATGGCAGCTGCCGACGAGGCACACGCTGCCACCGTACAGTAGTTGGGACCACGGAAACCATATTTGATGGATATCTGTCCGGCACAGATGTTCGAAATCATGCGGGTGCAGAAAAATGGACTGAATCGGGGTTGCTCCCCGCCTTTCACATAGTCGCGTATCTCATTCTGAAATGTCAATACGCCGCCATTTCCGCTACCCCATATCACACCGATGCGTGTCTTGTCGTGCTCGGTGTCCAATCCGGAGTCTTTGATGGCTTCGTCCGAGGCCACCAGACCGTATTGGGTGAAGGGATCTAACTTCCGACACTCCTTACGGTCAAAAAAATTTAGGGGCTCAAACCCCTTTACTTCACAGGCAATCTTGCATTTGAACTGCGAAGCGTTAAAGCGAGTAATCAGGCTAGCACCACTTACTCCGGCGAGCATCGCTTGCCATGTGGTGGCTACATCATTGCCTATCGGAGTAAGTGATCCTAGACCTGTAACAACTACTCTCTTTAGATTCATGGAATGAATCGGTTATTTTCCAGCATTCTCAATGAAAGCAATGGCGTCACCAACGGTGGCAATCTTCTCGGCTTCGCTTTCGGGAATCTGAATGTCGAACTCTTTCTCAAGTTCCATGATTAACTCGACGGTATCGAGGGAGTCTGCTCCGAGGTCATTGGTGAAACTGGCTTCCGGAGTAACATCTTTTTCATCGACACCAAGCTTATCAACGATGATAGCTTTTACTTTAGTTGCAATTTCAGACATTTTTCTCTATTTTTTTGAATTAAACAGTTTGCAAAGTAACGAAAAAAAAACCATTCCAACCTAATTTTTTGGCAAAATTCTTAATGTTAAATATATTAACAATTTGGGATACAGTATGCTATGCGTCCCAAAAACGGTCTTCTCCATTTTGTATTTTTGCTCCGCAAAATATCGCTGAAAATCAAATTAATATAAAAACATGCATTTTGCAATATATTGAATGCCAGTAATTAAAAAAATAGTTTGATATTTTTGCAAGAAATCGGATTTTTCTTGCTATTTTTGCATTTTTGTTGAAAAAAAAATCTATTTCTGAACTGTCATTTAATAGCTGAATTTTAACTATGCAGAAACCGATTCAACTGGCTATCCTCGCATCGGGCAACGGCACCAATGCCCAACAAATATCGGAATATTTCGCCCAAAGCAACGATGTGCGGGTCAATGTGATTGTCTATAACAAGCGTGACGCCTATGTGGCCACCCGTGCCCAACAGCTGGGTATCGACGCCCAATACTTCAACCGTCACGATTTCTTCGAGACCGACAATGTCCTGCATTTCCTTCAGGATCGGGGCGTCGACTACCTCATCTTGGCAGGCTTCCTGCTGCTGGTGCCCGACAACCTGCTTCGGGCTTTCCCCAACCGCGTGGTCAATATCCATCCGGCCCTGCTGCCCAACTATGGCGGCAAGGGCATGTATGGCCACCATGTGCATGAGGCTGTTATCGCCAACCATGAGCCGTTTTCGGGCATCACTATCCATGTGGTCGACAACCGCTACGACTGTGGAACGACGCTTTTTCAGGCACGTTGCCGCATCGACGCAAACGACTCGGCCGACGATTTGGCGGCTAAAATCCACCTGCTCGAAAAAGCTTACTTCCCTCGTGTCATTGAGGCTTTTGTCCTCAACCGTCCCATGCCTGTGGCTGAACTATGAGTGTTCGGGTCAGGATGTTATTAATCTAGTTGTCAATCATCAATTTTCCCCATCGTGCGCATAGCTGTCAACACGCGTCTGCTGCTCCCTCATCGCCTCGACGGCATCGGCTGGTTCACGGCCGAAACGCTCCGTCGCATCGTCAGCGCCCATCCGGAACATGAATTCTTCTTTCTGTTCGACCGCAAGCCGGATCCGCAGTTCATCTTCGCTCCCAACGTCCATCCGGTGGTGCTCTGCCCTCAGGCACGCCACCCGATTCTGTGGCGCCTGTTTTTCCAATGTAGTGTCCCGCGAGCGCTGAAACGCTATAAGATTGACCGTTTCCTGTCGCCCGATGGCTGGATGCCGCTCCACCCCAAGGTGCCGACGCTGACGGTCATCCACGACTTGAATTTCGAACATGCAGCCGACTTCCTGCGTCCGTCCCACCAGCGATATATGACGCACTTCTTCCCGCAGTTCGCCCGCAATGCGTCACGTATTGCCACGGTCTCTGAGTTTTCCAAACAGGACATCGTCGACACGTACCATATCGACCCCGAAAAGATCGATGTGGTCTACGATGGTGCGCACGACTTCTACAGACCTTACCCCGACGAGGAGAAATGTCGTATCCGTTCGGAATATACCGACGGCAACCCTTACTTTATCTTCATTGGAACCATCTCGCGACGTAAAAACTTGACCAACACTTTGCTGGCGTTCGATCGCTATAGGGATCAGCATCCATCCGACACCACACGTCTGGTCGTGGTGGGTAGCCGCTATTGGTGGCAGGACGAGCTGGCAGCTGCCTTCAACGGCATGCGCCATCAGCAGGATGTCCGCTTCCTTGGTCATGTCGACTCCGACAAGTTGTCCAAGCTTCTTTCGGCTGCGGTGGCATTGGTCTATCCGTCGCTCTTCGAGGGATTCGGTATTCCAATCATTGAGGCTTACCATGCTGAAACTGCTGTTATTACGGCCAACGTGACTTCGATGCCTGAGGTGGCTGGCGATGCGGCGTTGGTGGTCGACCCGTTGAATGTCGATGCTATTGCTGAGGCCATGGGCCGTCTGGTCGACGATAACGCGCTTCGCGAAAGCCTTATCGCCAAAGGTCGTGAACGTCGTTCGCTTTTCTCGTGGGACCGCACGGCGCAGCTGCTATGGCAAAGCATGATGCGCACCACCTCCATGCCGAATTAGGCGCGCCGACTCTGGCTGGTGGATTCGGTAGGACTCCAGTAGGACGCTGGTGGGAGGATGTTAGGACCCTGGTAGGACCTTGTGCGTGCGATGGGCGGGTCGGTTTGCGACCCGAAAAACGGCGACTTTAACTCGAATAGAATAATATCTGCTATATATATTAATGAATAAATACTTATTATCCTTTGTCATCATTGCGCTGCTGCCATCGCTCTTTCTGTGTGCCCAGACTTCGCGGTCGCAGAATCTGGTTTACAACCCTTCCTTTGAGGAGTACCGCGAGTGCCCGCGAAAAATCGACGCGCTCGGAACCCTCACCATCGTCGATGCGTGGTTTCAACCTACGGCAGGATCGGCAGATTATTTCAACGTCTGCGGGTCGCGCGACTGCAGGGTGCCGCGCAACAAGTTGGGCGTTCAGGAACCGCATTCGGGTCAGGGCTATTGTGGCATCTACTGTTCTAAGACCGACTATCGTGAGTATTTGCAGACGCAGCTCAAAGAGCCTCTCCGTGAGGGTGAGCTCTACAGAATCTCGTTCTATGTAAGCCTTTCCGAATACTCTTCGGGCGCCGTTGCAACCATCGGCGCGCTGTTCACACCCGACAGGGTGGGGGATACCGTTCGTAGCGTGCTCATGTGCAAGGAACTGAAACAGCTGGCTCCCAATATCTCTCAGGTTGTGGCTTCCTACTTCGAACCGCAGGTGGTCAACAGCGGTCAGGCCATCTCCGACACCAAAGGGTGGACTCGCATCACCGGCACCTTTGTCGCCAACGGTGGTGAGCGCTTCCTCACCATTGGCAATTTCTTCCCTGCGTCGCAATCCAATGTGGTCGACCTCGATTCGCTCACCTATCTGCTTCCGGGTGCTTATTATTATATCGACGATGTGGAGTTGACCTGCCTGACGTGCGACACTCCGAAGCCTGTGGCGGCAGATACGCTTGCCCCAACCGCTTCCTCAGTAGCTCAACCCGTGGCCCAGCAGCCAGATGCTGATACGTTGCAGGTGGGCGCCACCATCATCCTCCACAATATCTTCTTCGATTTCGATAAGGCCGTGCTCCTCCAACAATCTTACAATGAGCTTCAACGGTTGCTCGAAATATTGCAGAATTATCCGAAGATGCGTATCGAAGTGCGTGGTCATACCGATGGACATGGTTCTGCCGATTACAACCAGCGCCTCTCCGAAAATCGTGCCAAAGCTGTCGTCGACTACTTAGTCTCCAAAGGCATCGATGCCAAACGCCTCCAATACAAAGGCTACGGTAAAACGCTGCCCATTGCCACCAACGCTACCGAAGAGGGTCGCGCCCGCAACCGCCGAGTGGAATTTAAAATCCTCTCCCGATAACCCCTATCGAAAGCCCTCAAAGCACCATAAGTCTTCAAAGCACCATAAGTCCCCACAGCATCAGTAGCACTATAAGCCTCCAAAAACACCAAAGGCAATCAACGTAACCACTCCTCAAAATCCTGAATACACGGGTTATCGAGCATTATTTATACATAGCCTGTAAACGCAACCTCTATACACAACCAGTATATGCAACCAGTATATGCAAACAATATATGCAACCAGTATATGCTACTTGTATACACAACCTAACCTGTATACGTACCCTGCATACTCTAAACTACAATAATGTCATCCGTCTTCTTTGTGCCCTTCGTATTCTCAAGCTTTTATAGACCTTAACGTCCTCAAAGTCTGCCAAGAAAGACTGGTGGTACAGCTTCTCCATCAACTCTTTAGGGAGCAGCAATAAAAACTACAGTCCTTTAGGTGAATCTCTTCGTTCGCTTGTCCACCTGGAATACAAATATATTTGCCTCCGATTCCAACCATAATCCATCCTATAGAATTTCCATCCCCCCCGCATTCCAAAATATGCAAAATAAAAAAGCCCGCGATTGCGGGCTTTTTATTCTATGTAAGAGTGTTGTGTATCTCTTATTTGTTTTTGCGGTAGAAGGAGACGCGACGGTTAACAGCATTCTTGATGTCACCGAAAGCGAGGTCTTTACCCTTGCCGCTGGTGCTCAGACGGTTCTCGTCGATGCCATATTTGTTGACAAGGATCTTCTTGACCTTCTCAGCACGTCTTTCGGACAGAGCCTGGTTGTATTCTTTGGAACCGCTGTTGTCGCAGTAACCAATGATTTCGAAATCGTAGTCGCTGTCTTTCATGATCTGGGCGATAGCCTTGATCTTGTTCATCTGGTTAGCGGGAACCTCATCCTGGTCAACACCATAGAGGATCGAGAAAGGCATAGCGTAGAAGTTGTCTTTGTCCTTCTCATAGCTGTCGATGATGCGCTGCAGGCTGTCAACAACGTCGTTGTTCTGGTTAACCTGGGGCTGCTGTTTCTCAAGCTGACGAACTTTGTTCATCAGATCAGCCTGTTTCTGTTTGGAGTCTTTCAACTCGTTCTCCAACTGGGCGATCTCGGCTTTGGTTTCGGGATCGGGTTCGGAGGCAGCGGCGTTCTTCTGAGCAAGTCTTTCCTGATCAACAGCGGTGGGTCCGAAGTTGTACATGTAACCGAGGGCAACCATACCGGTCATGTCATGCCACTGGTGGATGGGGTTGGGGATGTCAGCGCAGATGTCAGTTCTGAGTTCGGCGAAGATGGTTGAGTGCTCGCACATCTTGTAGCCGAAACCAAGACCAGCTTCCATGAACATGGAGACGTCACCAAGGTTGAGGTCATCTCTGTGGAAACCGAGACCGGTACCTAACAAGAGGTAGGTGCTCCATCTTCTGTCAGGATTGTAGCCTCTGCAGGCGTTGACATAGTCAAATTTGAAGTCAACACCGGCTTTGCCGTAACGGTCATAAAACATACCGTCGCGGTCGTAAGCGGGATTGTCGATGTTGCCAAAAGCCTTCCACAGACCAGGAGTCTCAGCAACAAGACGCAGAGCCCACACATGGTTCAACTCTTTCTCGAAGAAGATGTTAGCACCAATGTTGGAACCTTCACGCCAATCAAAAATTCCGCCATGTTCGTATTCCCAGCTGTAGAGAACAGAACCACCCAGCGACCAGTTGCTCCAGAATCCGTAGCGCGGATACTCGTTGTCGTTCTGGGCATTAGCATTGCAGGCCAGCAAAAGGGCGCTGGCGAGCATTCCAATTTTAAATAGTTTTTTCAACATAATTTTTATTTTTTTAGACAATTATTACACATGAATAACTTTGCAAAAATAGTATTTTTTTTTATTGTGCGAAAGTTTTTTTTCTCTGAGGATTGATTTTTTTTGGAGGTTGATTCTTTTCGTGTCGAATTGTAAGATTGGGTAGTTTTGTAAGTAATTAGAAACTAGATATATGTGTTTTTGAGTATTTTTTTTATCAACAGGTGGTTTCTCAAATTTTTTTTGGTTTTTTTCACCATTGTATACGTTATGGGACAGCATTTTGTTTCAATTATTACAATTTTTTTTTCAATTTTTCCATACTTCTGTTTTTGTTTTCGGTTGAAAAATGTCTTCTCCTTTGTTTCGACGATAGCGGATCGGATGGATGCTCTTTGGTGCGGTTTTTCCGAATAGGGACCAATCCTGTCGCATCAAAAGATCGTTTTTTCATATAGGAGGCTGTCAATCTGAAAAAAATATGTATATTTGCATTTTCTTTGATGTCGTATTGCGTCATCGGAAAGAGTTGTCATTCATTCACACGTATCATTATAAACACTTTGTTATGAGTCTTGTAAAAATTAATACAGAACATTTGCAGCAATTTGTTTCATCTGCCGACATGGAACAGATGCTGCCCGAAGTACTCGCTGCAAAAGACGAACTCCTCTCGGGTTCGGGCAAGGGGAACGATTTTTTGGGATGGGTCGATCTGCCGGAACAGCTCGATGGCGCTATTGTCGAAAGTATCAAGCGCGACGTGGAACGGCTGACCCCCAAGGCACAGGTCTTTGTGGTGATTGGTATCGGCGGCTCCTATCTCGGCGCTCGTGCCGTCATCGAAGCGTTGCAGTCCGAATTCGCCCAGTGCATGCCGTCTGCCCGCCCCTTGGTTGTCTATGCCGGTCACACGCTGAGTGAGGATTACTACCATCAGCTGCTTCAGCTGCTGGACAAAAACCACTATGCTGTTGCGGTCATCTCCAAATCGGGTACCACCACGGAACCGGCGGTGGCATTCCGCATCATCAAGGCCCACATGGAACGCAAGTATGGCCACAGTGGTGCCGCCGAACGCATCATCGCTATAACTGATGCCCGTCGGGGCGCGCTCCACGATATCGCTGTTCGCGAACATTATGCCACCTATGTCATCCCCGACAATGTGGGCGGTCGATTCTCAGTTCTCACCCCTGTGGGTTTGCTGCCCATCGCTATGGCGGGCTACGACATCGACCAACTGCTGCTGGGCGCTCGTGAAATGCGCGACATCTGCCGGTCGGGCGACAACTATGACAACAATCCGGCTCTCCTCTATGCCGCGTTGCGCAATATCCTTTACCGCAAAGGTAAGAAGGTCGAAATGTTGGTCAATTTCCTGCCCAACCTGAAATACATCAGCGAATGGTGGAAGCAGCTCTATGGCGAGAGCGAGGGTAAGGACGGCAAGGGTATTCTTCCCCATAGTTTGAGTTTCACCACCGACCTTCATTCTATGGGCCAGTACGTGCAGCAGGGCGAACGTCTGATGTTCGAGACGGTGGTCAGCGTGGACAACCCTCACAACAGGGTGCCGATCCCTTCCGACGAGAGCAATCTTGACGGAATCAATTATCTGGTTCCAAAATCTTTGACTGAGATCAACCGTAATGCGCAGCTGGGTACGGTGATCGCCCATCGCAACGGCGGCGTGCCGGTGTTGCTCATCAACTTGCCCACCGTCGACGAGCGGGTGCTGGGCCAGCTTATCTATTTCTTCGAATTTGCCTGTGGCATAAGTGGCTACACCTTGAAGGTGAACCCCTTCGACCAGCCGGGCGTCGAGGCCTACAAGAAGAATATGTTCATCCTGCTGGGCAAACCTGGTTACGAGGGTCAGCAGCTGGTGTAACGCCTTGCAAATCTATAATGGACATCATAAAGAAAGGCATCGCAATTGCGATGCCTTTTCTATTCTGTAAGTAATCCTTGTTTTGCGAGATGTTGTCTGATGGGTCGCATGCCATGGAGTGGTTGTGCATGGCCGAAGCCCGCTTTGCCGCTCTTAGAAGGGCAGGTCGTCCATAGGTTCTGTCTCGTCGTTGAGGATGTTGGCATAAGGGTCGGTGACGGTTTGCTCCTCGGGTCGGTTGCGGTTGCCCAGCACGGTGAAGTTCTCGGCCACCACCTCGGTGGCGTAGTGCTTGTTGCCTTCGCGGTCTTCCCACGAGCGGCTTTGCAGTTTGCCTTCCACATACACCTGGGTGCCTTTCTTCAACAGCTTCTCGGCGATGTCGGCCAATCCGCGCCAGCACACCACGGTGTGCCAGTCTGTCTGTTCCACGCGTTCGCCGTCGCGGTTCTTGTGTATCTCGGTTGTCGCCAGAGGGAAAGTGGCTTTCCGCACCACATTGGCCATGGGGTCGTCTCTGCGTCCGTCTTTCGGGAAGGTGATTATTTCGGGGTTCTTGCCAAGGTTTCCAATCAAAATAACTTTGTTTACTCCTACCATAAAATAAAATTTTAGTACCTGAATTGTTTACTGAAGATATTGTTTTCGGTTGCAAAGATAGCAATTTTTCTAATCCCTTGGACATTATTTTTTGCACATGTCGGACAAATATTTGTCTATCAGACGGGACACGGGCACTTTTTTTATCTCTTCGCTGTTGTAGGCGTGCATCTCGTCGCTGTCAGGATGGCATGCATCTGGTAAAATTGCGTGGATGAATGTGGCGTGGATGGTTTGGTGTGTCAACTTGTGTGTGGCGGTGACAGGAGCGTCGGTTCGGAGGGGGGCGTTGTCCGTGAAACGTCGGATGGCTGTGCGGGTCGCCTTCTCCAGTTCCTGCGCGTCGAGCATGTGGTCGCTCTCGTGCAATGGAAATTCGTACAATCCGTGCCAGATGTCGCGATGGGTGCGTTGCTGCATCAGCCGCATCTGTTGTCCGTTCTCTTGCCACTCCAGATCGAAGTAGTAGAAGTGGCGTTTGCGTACCTTAACGGCTGATTTCTTGACGGGTAGCATGTCCACCTTTCCTCGGCGATAAGCCTGACAGTCGTTGGCGAAGATGCAGTTCGGACAGTCGCTATGGGTTGGGGTGCAGTAGGTCGACCCGAAGTCCATGATGGCTTGGTTGAAAGTGTCGGGGTGTTCGCGGTCCATCACTTTGAGCAGCTGCTCTTCGAAAATGCGATAGGCCTTGTCGTCGCCTATGGGAGTGCTGATGTCAAAAAAACGTGACACCACGCGGTACACGTTGCCGTCGATGACGGGGTGGGGGAGCCTGAAGGCGAAAGAGGCGATGGCCGCCGCCGTATAGCGGCCCACGCCTTTCAGACCAAGGATGTCATCGTATTTGTCGGGGAACCGTCCGCTGTGCTGTTCCATAATCTGTCGTGCTGCAGCATGCAGGTTGCGTGCCCGCGAATAGTAACCAAGCCCCTGCCAGCTTTTCAACACCTCCTCCTCGCTGGCCGACGCCAGAGACGCGACAGTCGGATATCGTTCCACAAAATGACGATAGTACGCCATCCCTTGCTCGATGCGTGTCTGCTGCAGTATGATTTCAGACAGCCAGATGCGGTAGGGGTCGTCAATCCCTCTCCATGGAAGCGACCGCCCGTTGGCTTCGTACCAATGTATCAGTTTCGAACTAAACGACATGTTTTTTTCTCTATTTCGGATTGCGATGTGCCTTCCATGGTTCTGTCTAGGCTGCTCTTCGTGTATCTATTATTTATGGGGTTTGGGAGTTCGGTTGTGAGATTCCTCAAAACAAAAAAAGGACTCTCTGTTCGAGAAATCCCTTTCTTGTGTTGATGCGTAGTGGCTGAATTACTTGTCCAGCTGCTGTTGACGCAGTTGCTGCACGTAAATGGCTTTCAGCTTACGTTCGCGGTTGATGACACTGGGTTTCGTGAATTTCTGACGCTCGCGGAGCTCTTTCACGACTCCGGTTTTCTCGAATTTTCTTTTCAGCTTTTTCAGCGCGCGTTCGATGTTGTCACCTTCTTTGATAGGAACTACGATCATTTTTAATACCTCTTTCTTGTTAAGGGTTAATAATTTGTTGTTTTTTATTGACAGCCAGTCTTAGAACTGGAAATGTCCTTGTGCTGCAGCGTCCTTGATGGCGTTCAGGACACCTTTCTTGTTGATGATGCGCATACCTTTGGCCGACACCTTCATCGTAATCCACATATCCTCTTCGGGAATGTAGAATTTCTTAGTCTGCAGGTTCGGAGCGAAGGTTCTCTTGGTATGGATGCGCGAATGCGACACATTGTTGCCAGTGATCACATGCTTTCCGGTAATTTCACAAATCTTTGACATTGTTGTTATAATTTTTATGTTATTATTCCGTTGTTTTTGTCCCGTCTCTTTTCGAAAACGGAGTGCAAAAGTCGCACCTTTTTCCAAACTGACAAAATCTTTTTTGTCTTCAAATTCACTTTTTAATTTTTTTTAACAAATCGTTATTTGTAAGACAATATTAACCAATTATTTATACTTTTTCAAAAAATCGATTTAACAAAAAATTTTCAGGCACTTACGTGGCTTTTTGGGTTGTTTTTTCCAGTTTTTGGCAGTTTGAAAATGCGATTTTGGCCCTTCCTGCGTTAATAGGGCATGAAGATTTCTGAGGCTATAGATGCTTTCTTGCAGTATATCAGTGTCGAACGTCGTCTTGCGTCGCGCACAGTCGATGAGTATGCGTCCGATCTGAACCACTTTGCATCCTTTCTCGAATCGACGCTCCAAATCTCCGATATCGAATTGGTCAGCCATCTTGAGATTCGCGAGTGGCAGATGCAATTGGCAGCCGATGGCATTGTGGCCAATACCATCAAAACCAAACTGGTCGTTTTGCGATCGTTCTTCAAGTTCCTTCGTCGCGAGGGAATTGTCGGTGTCGATATCATGGCCAAAGTGGCCACACCAAAGACTCCGCGCCATCTGCCAGTATTCTTCACCGAGAAAGAAACAGCCAAAATATATGACGATGTCCAATTCCCGGACGACTTTGAAGGGCGGCGCGACCAACTGCTGCTACGGCTGCTCTACGAAACGGGCATCCGTCGCGCCGAAGTGTTGGGCTTGACTGAAGGTTCGGTCGATTTTTGTGCTAAGTCGTTGAAAGTGTTGGGAAAGCGCGACAAGGAAAGAATTATTCCTTTGGAAAATGAAATTTTACACAATATAAAATGTTATTTTTCGTTAAAAAGGCAGAATGAAATCAGTTCAGAGGTCTTTTTTGTACGCAAGGATGGCAGTCCGTTCACTCAGTACGATGTCGCCAAAGTGGTGAAACATTATATGGGCATCTTCTCCAAGGCAGACAAGATCAGTCCCCATGTGTTTCGTCACAGTTTTGCCACCCACATGCTCAATGACGGTGCCGATATCAACGCCATCAAGGAGCTGTTGGGCCATACCGACCTCAGCGCCACCGAAGTCTACACGCATGTCTCACGTCAGCATCTGAAGGACACCTACAAACACACCCACCCGCGCGAAAGGGGAACAAAGAAGTGACGACGGAAAAGCCAAACGAAAACAATTCAACTAAAAACGCATAAACTAATAAAATTCAATATAATACAAATAAAGGAGGTAATTATGAACGTATCTATCAATGCCGTGAAATTCAAGGCAGATCCCAAACTCGAAAAATACGTGGCCGATAAACTGGCCAAGCTTGACCGCATTGTCGACAATGCCACCAAATGCGAAGTCTTCCTCAAAGTGGACAAACCCGAAAGTGACAACAACAAGATAGCCGAAATTTCACTTGCACTCCCCGGACAAACGCTCTTCAACAGCAAACAAGCCGACTCTTTCGAAGAGGCTGTTTCCGACTGTGTCGACGCCATGAAAGTCCAGATTGACAAGTACAAAGAGCGCTACAAATAATTAATGGCCCCCGTCTAATGCCAGGCGAGTCGAAGGTAACTTCGGCTCGCTTTTTGTTTGTGTGTCAGCTTCTTCGGCCCCACTTTGTTCTCAATGTAAAAATAATGGTGTGAAAATATTTCATTATTTAAAAATATTAACGTATATTTGCAATTCAATAATCGTACTCATCGAACTTCAGCGACATTGGTGGTGATATGTTGCGTAATCTTCCTAGTACTAAATGTTTACAATCGTTCTTTCGCGATTTTCCCATTTGAGAATTGCGGTTGAAATGGTTGCATTTTCATGTCAAATTTCCACATTTTGTGGTCGTTTGAACTTGTTTGGGATTTGAAATACATCTGAACCTATCCTAATTTAATAAAAATTAGATTTTAGAATCGAAACAAATTTTTAGTTCACATAGTATTAACCAAATTAAAACAACATGAAACGTAAAAGTACTTTTTTGCGAATGCTTGCCCTCCTGGCGCTGATGCTGCCATGGACCCTGCAGGCACAGAACGCAAAGGTGAGTGAGTACGACGGCGCTGCCGCTACAGCCACCTACAGTTCTATCGCGGGTACCTCGGGAGCCACTGCGTGGACGCAGGGCAGCTACGTTGACGTGTCGATGCCTTTCGCGATGTATTTTGGCGAAAACCAAATCACCGCGGGCAGCACGTTGCGTGTCTATCCCGACGGTAGTGCGTCGTTTACGAGTCTTGCCGGCTCGAGGATTGCACCGTTGTACAATAGCTCCGGCTATACCACGACGGCCACCTCGATCTACACCAAGAGCAGCGCCCAGCAGCTCGTGGTGGAATGGCGCAAGGTCGTCAGCGGCCAGAACAGCTACAGCTTCCAGCTGAAGCTCTACCCCAACGGCGACATTGAGTTCTGCTACGGTCCCATGACCATCAGCAGCAGCATCAATGTCCTGGTTGGTATGATGTCGTCCGACGAAGACATCTACCGTGTTGGCGGCGCCAACGGCGGTTCTGCGTGGGACACCATCACCCGCTACACTTCGGGTCTCACCACCCGTACGCTCTCTTCTACCTATGCCCCGGCCTACGATGTCACTTCCAACCAGGGCGTGGTCTACTCCTTCACCCAGCCTGCCTGCGTGAAACCCACTTCTGCCTTGGCCACCGCCACGGCTTGGAACACTGTCAAGGTTGACTGGACTGTGTCAAGCAATGGCAATGGTTTTGAAATCAAATACAGCACGGATGCCGACTTTGACCCCAATACCGAAGGCCAAGGCAAAACCATCAATGATGGCACGGCTCTCACAACCAACATTACTGGCCTTAGTGGCAGCACTACTTACTACTTCTATGTTCGCAAGATATGCAGCGGCACCCCTTCGGGTTGGAGCGACAAAATTTCCGCCACGACACTGCCCGGCTGCTTCAATGCCAACGTACCCAACGTCAATACCGATGGTGTTGTGACTTGGACCTCCCCCAACGAACTAGTGACCAGCTATAACCTGAAATATGGCCTTTCGGGTTTCGACCCTGAAAATGAAGGTACGGCAGTCAACAATATTACTGGTCTGACCTATACCTTGCCTCTCAGCCAGATGCAGGGATCTACCACTTATGATATCTATATCAGCACCAACTGTTCTACATCAGGTCTGTCTACTGACTGGGTCGGCCCAATCAGTTTGAACACTCCTTGTGCTTCTGTTGCTGTCAGTGCCAACAACTTCTACATCCAGAATTTCGAGGACTATGGCATGCCGCAGTGCTGGAACGAAGAGGTGCTTACTGGTACTACGCATTGGACGTTCAATGGCAACGGTCAAGCCAGTTTCTCCTACACACCTGGAGCTAGTGCACGTCTGATTACTCCCATCTTCAACCTTAACCCCACTGGAGCCTATCAGGTGGAGTTCTACCATGCTGAACCTGATTACAGCGGTGGAGTCGACTCTCTGTGGCTCTGCTACCGTGCCTCCGCTACAGGCGAATGGGTGCGTTTGGCACAGTATGGTAATCATAGTTCGACTCTTGAAAAGGCTGTCGTGCTGTTGCCCAATCCGTCGGCAACCTATCAGTTGGCCTTTGTCAGTTCGGCCGATGATTATTTGGGACTTTCTATCGCTAACGTTGTGGTGCGCACCCAGCCCACCTGCTTAATTCCTAGTAACTTGGCAGAGGTTGAGCATACGGGAAACAGTGTGACTCTCTCGTGGACCGAGAACGGCACAGCCACCGCTTGGCAGATAGCCTATGGTCTCTTCACCACCGAAGAAGACTATACCATCGTTGATGCTACCACTAACCCCTTCACCATTTCTGGTCTTGGCCTTGGCGATTGGCAGTTCTACGTGCGTAGCAACTGCGCTGCCGACGACAAGAGCGACTGGGTTGGTCCCGTCAGTCGGACCTTTGGCTACTGTTCTCCCAGCCCGACTTCGGTCGACAACAGTGGTATTACCAATGTGACTTTTGGTAACTCGCTTGTCGTTAACGATAATACAAACAAAAATAATGGTCTTTACCAGAATCATAGCACTATGATAGGCGACCTGTTTGCAGGTGCCGGTGCTGAAGTAAGCATTACCTATGCTACTGGCTATACCTATGGTACTATCATCTGGGTGGACTGGAACGACGATATGGATTTTGAGGATGAAGATGAGGTTGTCTATCGTGGACAGAGCCTTAGCAACAACCCCAATACATTGATTGCTTCCTTCAATATCCCCGTCACAGCTCCTCTTGGCGACCACCGTATGCGTATCGCCGGAGCTGACAGCTATTTCGACAGCTATGTCAGCAACACGAGCAGCTATCCCAATCCTTGCTTCTCGACCACTTATTCTATGGCTCTCGACTACACGTTGCGTTTGGTTGCTGCTCCCAGCTGCTTCAAACCCAACAACCTTGTCGTTAGTGGCGTGACTTCCACCGAGGCCACCCTCACTTGGGTCGAAGCTGGCCTTTCTACTCAGTGGGAGGTGAAGCTCGGTGCTCGTGGCTTCAATCCCGACGAGGATGGTACTTCGTTCATTGTGAACGGAACTCCGACTTTGGCTCTCAGCTACCTCTATATGGTCACCGATTATGATGCCTACGTTCGTGCCATCTGTAACCCCGAAGGCCCCACTGAGTGGAGCAACGTCTGTGAGTTCAGAACGCTGTGTGCTAATGGTGGCGAAGTTGAGGTGGTCGGTACAACACTTTCCACTAATCATATGCCAATGAATACCTACTATGGCTACACTTATTCTCAACAGCTGATTACAGAAGCAGAGATGGGAGGTGCAAAAACCATTAGTGGTATTTCGTTCAATTACAACTATAGTTCACCCCTTACAAATGAGCAGGATGTCCAGATTTATATGGGCACGACATCGAAGAGTTCGTTCTCCTCGAACACCGATACCGTTGATCCTAGCACACTGACACTTGTTTACAGCGGTCCGCTCCTTTGCTCTCAAGGTTGGAACGAGTTCAATTTCACCACTCCGTTTGTGTATAATGGTACGGGCAACGTTGTGGTTGCCGTTGATGAGAACTCGTCCGGCTATTCGGGATCTAGTGCTCGTTTCCGCACCTATTCTACCAGTGAGTATATGGCTATCATTTACTATAGTGATTCTTATAACCCCGATCCGGATAATTTGTTACCGTATTCGGGTACCAAGCAATATCAGAAATATCGTAGTTGGATGAAACTTATTTCTGCTTGCGACACTGGTAGCTGCAATGCTCCAACCACGGCTATCGCTCTTTCTGAGACCGAATATGCTGCCACGCTGACCTTCACTGATGTCAACGGTGAGACCAATCCTTCCTATGGCATCATCTATGGTCCCCAGGGATTCAACCCCGAGTCTGCCGGAACCACCGTCAGCCCCATCAACGCTGGCACTTATACCATCAGCAACCTCAACGCCCAGACCAGCTACGACGTCTTTGTCTATGCTATCTGCTCTGGTGTCAACGGCCGTATGGTGAAGTACAACTTTGTCACACCGTTTATCCCCAACTGCAAGACTCCGATCATTGATGGTACTTACGGTGCCAGCAATATTGCCTACAACTCGGCCACCCTCACCTGGCGTCAGCCTGGCGATGTGCCTCAGTTCTGGACAGTGCGTTATGCTGCAGCAGATTTCAACCCCGCTACCGCCGCAGCTACCGACTATACTGAACTGACCGTTCCCGGTACAGCTGGTGCTACTGCTCAGTTGACAGGTCTTGTAGCCGGTACTACCTACTATGTATATATCAAGGCTACCTGTGCAACTAGCCCAGTTCTCGACGAGAGCCCCTGGCTGCAGATGAGCAATGCTAACCCTGCTTATACATTCACCACTCCTGCCTGTGTCACCCCGACCAATGTCGTCGCAAGCGATGTGACCAACAGCACCGCTAAGATCAGCTGGACGGAGAATGGCAACGCTACCGCCTGGACGGTGAAATATGGCCTTGCAGGCTTTGACCTCGCCACCGAGGGTACAGAAGTGGCTTGCACCGCCGACAGCGTTGAGCTGACTGGTTTGGATGCAACAGTCAGATATGATGTTTATGTGAAGAGCAACTGCACTTCCACCGACGAGAGCGACTGGAGCACTGCTTGCACCTTCGGAACCGTTTGTCCGGGTACTATTCCTGGCAGTGAATATACGGCTGCACTTGGTGATGGTACGACTACAGGTCAAGCCGGAGCTGTTTACAGCGCCTGGGGCAACACTGTCAGTCAGCAAATCTACACCGCAGAGGAACTGATTGCTGCAGGAATGCAGCCTGGTGATATCAACAGTATGACATTCGCATGGAGTACTGGTGGTACCTATGATAAGGAATTCTCTATCTTCTTGGGCAATACTACCCAGAATGATTTTGCTGGTACTGGTGCCTCCTATTGGGTTCCGATGAGTGGTCAGACCCACGTCTACGGTCCGGTAGCTAGAGTGGCAGGTACTTCAGGTACTGTAGAGTATGTCTTTGACAAATCCTTTACATGGGATGGTACAAGCAACATAGTTGTTACCACCATTATGAACCAACCTGCCGGAGTAAACCAATCTAGTTCTGGATTTACTTCATTGACAACTTATAATTCATCAGCTTATCGTACACGCTATGCTTATAAAGACAATTCACAGTATACAGTCGATGAGATTGGATCATTGACAGGTGGTGGCCGTACGTATTATCGTTCGACTGTTGTTTTCAATGGATCAATTTGCGACCCGACCATTACCTGCTTTGCTCCTGCTAGCGTGAGCATCGACACCATCACTCCTGCCAATGTTGTGACTGTTAAATGGGCTGCTCGCACCGACCTGCGTCCCGTTGTCAACAACTTCGAGCTGAAGTATGGTCTTGCCGGTTTCAACCCGGATGTCCAGGGTGCCGGCACGCTTGTCAGTAATTTAAATAATGTATTCAATTATAATATTACTGCAACACTCGATGCCAATACTGACTATGACGTCTATGTCCGTACCGTCTGCGGCGGAGGCGACTACAGCAATTGGACCAAAACCACGTTCCATACCTATCCCACCTGCTGGGCTCCTACGGCTCTGACAGTTACGAATACTTCTTCCAGCTCGGCTACACTCAGTTGGACCGAAAACACTCCGACCGCTGCCACCCGTTGGGAGGTCATCTACGGACCGGAAGGCTTCGATACCACTCGCGCCACTCCCGTCGAGACTACCAACAACAGCAGTTATGTGGTTAACGGTTTGAAGCACTCGACCAAGTATGAGTTCTATGTCCGCGCCAAGTGTAGCGCTACCGACAGAAGTGCTTGGAGTGAAGTGGCCACCGCTACCACCCAGTGCGGTATATGGCAGTATGCCGATATGCCTCTCGTGGAGAATTTCGATGGCTTCACTGGCACTACTAGTTCCACTAGAAACAATCACGTGCTGCCCAACTGCTGGAGTTACATCAACACTTCTTCCACTACAAGTGGCACATCCACTACCGGCTATCCCGGCTACCCCATTGCCTACAATAGTGCAAGCTATAGTCATAGTGGCAACAATCATATGCGTTTCTATTCCTACTATACAACATCCTACGGCGACCAGTATGCTATCCTGCCTCAGTTTGGATTCGATCTGGACACTGTGGTTGTGGGATTCTTTGCTCGCGAAAGCAGCACAACAGCCACCTATGTTGGCAACATCGAGGTTGGTGTGATGAGCGATCCTGAGGATGCTTCCACCTTCGAAGTGGTCGGAAACGCTCTGCCTACCACTACCACCTACGAGTACTTCGAGGTCGACTTCAGCGAATATGCTGGCACTGGTAGCTACATTGCCCTCCGTGCACTCAGACCGACCACCGGATACAATATTGTCTACCTCGACGACCTCACCGTCAAACTGCGCGAGAAAGTCAATATGCTTGCAGACAACGGTGAAGTGATCGCTGCTTGCAACGAGTATGTGTTGCCCGACACCACCAATGGCGGCAGCTATCACGGCAACTTGAACACCACCTACGTTGTACGTCCTGCCGAAGCTGGCAAGGTGGCTCACCTCACCGGTAGCTACAACCTGGAGAACGGCTACGACTTCCTCAACGTCTATCGCGGTGCTGCTAACGCCAACAACCTGATTGGCCGCTACACCGGCAACGGCGACATCGACTATGTGACCTCCAGCAACCTGTGGGCCGATAGCGGCTACTTCACACTGGTGCTGACCACCGATGCCGACAATGCCTTTAGCGATATGTATGGCTTCAAGATGCTGGTCAGCTGCGAATGCCCGCAGCCTGCAGCCGACATCATCAATGAAGTTGTCGAAGAAAACGGTACTTACACCTGGCGCAATGGCCAGACCTATACGAACAACATCGTCCGAACCGGCCTGACTTACGACGCTAACGCTACCGCTATTCCCGATGCTGACTTGACGAGAACAGCTGATTACACCTACATCAATGTGGCCGGATGCGACAGCGTCAACTACAGCATGAACTTGACTGTCCACCCGACCTACAACCTGACCTACAACGCCACAATCTGTGAGCGTGACACGTTCGCATTCTACGGCAATCAGTATGCCTCTACCGGTACCTACACTGTAGCATTGACCAGCCAGTACGGCGCCGATTCGACCGGCATCTTGAACCTGCAGGTCAATCCCGCACCCTCGGCTGGTATCTATGTCAACAACCGTCAGGTTACCGCCATCAATGCTCACTGTGACAATGCTGACCTCGCCCTCTTGGCCCGCAGCAACAACGCCAACGCAACTTTCGAATGGGAAGACCAGAGCGTTAATGACAACCGCGTCGTCAATCCGCACGAGAGCAGCACCTATACGGTGATTGCCACCAACCCGACGACTGGCTGCACCTCGCTGCCCGCCACGCTGACTGTCACCACGGTTCCCGTACCGGAGTTGAGCATCAGCGGCGACAGCGTTATCTGCTACGGCCAGAGCGCCACGCTGACCCTGGCTGACGCCAATAACGTCGATGCCACCTATCGTTGGAGCACCGGCGCCACGGGCACCAGCATCACTGTCAACCCCACTGTGACAACCACCTACACCGTCACGGCTACTACTAGCAACACCAGTGCTTGCACCGCCACCGCTTCGTTAGAGGTTGTGGTCAATCCGCTGCCCGTTGTCACCGCCACCGCTTCGGTCGGCGAAACCTGCCGCGACAGCATCGTGACCTTGACCGCCTCCACCGTCGAGGGCTACAGCTACAGCTGGAACACCGGTGCTACCACTGCTGTTGCCACCACCGCTGCTGCTAACACGGGAGCATACACCGTCACCGTCACCGACCAGAACGGTTGCCAGAATGAATTTAGCACCTCCACGGTCACCGTCTATCCGTCGTACGAGCTGAGCGACACGCTGCTTGTCTGCTACACCAACAACCCCTACACCTGGGGCGAGCAGACCATCACCGCCAACGGCGCTTACGACCAGAACTTCACCATCGGCCACGGCTGCGACAGCTTGGTCCACCTGACCTTCACCTTCGAAGAGATGGGTGTTGAGAACAGCAACCGCGAGGTCTGCGAAGGCTCCAGCGTCACTTGGGGCGACCAGACCATCGTGGCCAGCGAGACCACCTTGCTGACCTATGTCGACAACAGCGGCGACTGCCCGGTTCAGAAGAACCTCAACCTCGTTGTCAACCATCCGGCTTCCACTGCTCTTGAGCAGACTGTCTGCGACAGCTACACATGGGCTGTCAGCGGCCAGACCTACACCGAGAGCGGCGCATACCCTGTCACCCTGGCTACCACCAAGGGCTGCGACAGCGTCGTCACGCTGAACCTCACCGTCAACTACCAGAACACCGGCGTCCAGACCGTAACGGCTTGCGACAGCTATGTTTGGGACCTCAACGGTGTCAGCTATACCGCTACTACCAATGAACCTACCTTCACGCTGCAGAACCAGTGGGGTTGCGACTCCGTCGTCACCCTCGACCTGACGGTCAACTACCGCAGCTACCACGAGGACTTCCACTGTGTCCGCGATGCCAACAACTTCACCTGGATTGATGGCGAGACCTACAGCCTCGACGTCAACGTCACCGACGGTATCGAATTTGTTACCGGCGAGAATGGTGACGGCTGCAACGAGATCGCACAGCTCCACCTCGTGCTGAATCCCATCATCAATACCCTCAACTGGATCACCATCGACACCTGCGACGAGTATGAGATTCCCAACGCCGTTGTTTTCACCGACGAGAACGACTGCCAGGGTCATATCGAACCTCTCTTCATCAGCGAAAGCGGTGACTACGAGGTGCGTACCCGTCCCAATGCCGATGTCTACGGCCAGGATGAGCTGACTCGCATCCACTTGACCATCAACCACTCCAACTATCACACTACGGTGGCTACCGAGTGTCTGCCGTATGAATGGATGGTCAATGTCGGTACCGAAGAGGCTCCTGTTATGTACAGTGTGGCCACCATCACTGCCGATATGGTCAATGGTGCCGCTGTCTACAATATGAGCTACGAGATGCCGCAGCAGTACACCAATGGCTGCAGCCGCATCGAGGTGCTCCGCCTCACGCCGAAGTATCCTACCGTAGAGGTAACCGATGTCGTCACCATCTGCCAGAACAGCAGTTGGACGGCTGCTAACAGCACTACCTACTATGGCAATGACTTGAATGTTGGCGAGAACTTGCTGACTTGGGACAACAGCAGCCTCAACGCTGCCGGTTGCCCGATGACCAAGCAGGTCAACCTGACTGTCAACCCGGTCTACAATGAGACCGCCACTCTGACTTTCTGCGAGAGCGAGTTCGTCCTCAACACAGAAAACAACCAGTATGAAGTTGTCGTCGCCGACGCCAACCACGATGGCGCTGAGGTCGTTCTGACCATCCCCGGCGCTCTCAACGAGGTGGCTTACAACAATACCGTTGTTGCCAACTGGCAGACCGCCCTTGGTTGTGACAGCATTGTCACCATCACCTACACGGTCAACCCGTCAACCACCGAGACCGAGGTCTATACTGTTTGCTACAAAGACAACTTCGAATGGGATGCCAACGGCATTACCTACGGCAAGGCCGGCGAATATGTCGACACAGTTGTTGTTGCCAACACTGCTACAGGTTGCGAAGTCAACAGAATTCTCAACCTGACCGTCCTCGGCACCTACGAAGTCTTTGATACCGTCAATGTCTGCACCACCTATGAAGGCCCCGATGCAGTGACCTATCGCGAGACTAAGACCTTCGACGTTCCTTACGAAGGAACCTACGATGCAACCCAGTACTGCGATGCCATCACCCACCGTACCTATAAAGTGCTGCAGAACACACTGACCGAACACTTCGTCCTCACCAATGCTGACTACACCTGGATGAACGGTACCACCTACACCCAGAGCACAGACAACGTCTATTATGACGCTCCTGTCGCCAGCGGCGATTGCGACGATGTTCATCTGTTGCACCTCACGATGGTTGATCCCATCTCCGTCTGTGAGAACGCACTGCCCTACACCGTCACCTATGGTACCAGCTCCTTCGTCATCCCGACCAACGCTGCCGACAACGGCACGCTTGGCAATGGCGTTGATACCATCATCTACTTCACCGTCCTGCGTAACACCGCCAAGACTGTTGCCCAGACTGCTTGCGACAGCTACACCTGGACCAACGGCAACGGCCAGACCTACACCACGAGCGGCGATTATGTCTACACCACCACCAATGCGGCTGGTTGCGACAGCGTCGTGACGCTCAACCTCACGGTCAATGTCAGCAATGCTGAGACAGTCACCGAGGTGGCTTGCGACAGCTACACTTGGACCAACGGCAACGGTGAAACCTACACCGCTAGCGGCATCTACACCTGGACCACCACCAACCTGGCTGGTTGCGACAGTGTCGTCACCCTGGCTCTGACCATCAATGTCAACAATGGCGTTGAACTGGCCGAGACGGCTTGTGCCACCTATACTTGGAACCGCACGGGTCTTACTTACACCAACACCACAGAGGCTCCGGTTGTCAACGACTACACTGTCAACTTCGCCGATGCCAACGGCTGCTTGGGAGACAGCGTCCTGCACCTGACCCTCAATCCGGTGAATGAGACCAACAGTTCTCTCGTTATCAACGAGGCTGGTTCGTACACTTATCTTGGTACGATGTACACTGCTCCTTTCGATAGCACCATCACCTACACCTTCACCAACCAGTATGGTTGCGACAGCATCGACCATCTGCATCTCATTATCCCGATTGTCGCCGACGATCATATAACCGAGGTCAATGTCGAGGCTTGCGGCAGCTACACTTGGGAAGTCGCCGACGGCGGCACTGGCCACAACTACATCTGGATCCCGATGAGCGAGCGTCAGAGCCACGGTATGGCAATGTACAAGGATGCTACTGCTAACCAGTATGTCTACACCTATCCGACCGACACCACCTTTGACGCCAACGGCGCCATGACGGCTGTCCGCGTGCTGCACCTCAACCTGCTTGAGGCCACCTACAGCACCGAGACCATCAACGTGCCTGTCAGCCTTGGCAGCTACACCATCGATGGCGATCCTGACGATGTTACTGTCACCTTCACCTTCGACAGCATCGGAACGCCTATCGTCAGAACACTCGGCGTTGGTTCGGTAGCATACTGCAACGACTACCGTACGTATACCATCAATATCTTCAACAACTATGACACCACCGAGGTCTATGCCTGCGCCGACGAAACCTCCTACAACTGGAACGGCACCGACTACACCATCGGCACCCCGGGTCATACCTACTACTTCTACCAGACCGAGAACGACGGTACGCTCAACGAGCTCGTCCACGTCCTCAAGGTCAACCAGCGCGCCATCAACGCCACCACGGCTACTGCAACAGCTTGCGACAGCTACACCTGGAATGACGGCGACAGCTTGACCTACACCACCAGCGGTACCTACGTCTACAACTACACCGATGCCAACCAGTGCGCTGCCACGAAGACGCTGACCCTCACCGTCAACTACAACAGCAACACTGCTTACACCGATGCAGCTTGCGACACCTACACCTGGACTCGCAACAACCAGACCTATACCACCAGCGGTGATTATATGTACAGCTATACCAATGGTGCCGGTTGCGCCAGCACCGACACGCTGCACCTGACCATCGACAGCAACAGCAACCAGACCTTTACCGAGGCTGCTTGCAACAGCTACGTATGGGCTTCTGCCGAAGGCGGCGACGGCCTGACCTACACCACCAGCGGTACTTATACATATAATTATAATGCTACCAACGGTTGCCCGAGTGTCAATACGCTCAACCTGACCATCAACCTGCCCACAAGCACCGAATACACTGACGAGGCTTGCGACAGCATCGAATGGAATGGCACTATGTATTACACCAGTGGCGACTACAACTACGACTACACCAGCGCTGCCGGTTGCGCCAGCACCGACGTACTGCACCTGACCATCAACAACGCTACCCATAATAGCGAGACAATGACCCAGTGCGACAGCTACGAATGGCATGGCACCACCTACACCACCAGCGGTGACTACCAGTACAGCTACACCAATGTTGCTGGTTGCCCGAGTGTCGATACGCTGCACTTGACCATCAATGTCAACACCAGCACTATCAACGACACTATCGTTGCTTGCGACGAGTACACTTGGTCTGTCAACAACCGTCTCTACAACGCTACGGGTAACTACACAGCCCGCACCACCGACGGCAATGGCTGCGCCACCACCAACACCCTGACCCTGACCGTTAACCATGCAAGCAGCTACGACAGCGTCCTCTACATCAGCGACGGCTCGTACCGCTACACCTATCAGGATCAGCATCAGGAACTGTTCGGCGAAGGCGTCTACAACCTCGTTGAGAACTACACCAACGTGGCTGGCTGTGACAGCACGCTGAACATCACCCTCAACATCGGTACCGCTCTGCTCGGCATCGACAATGTGGTGAACTGCAACAGCTACACTTGGCGCAACGGTGAGACCTATGTCTACATCGATGCCGCCGAGCGCGCTGCCAACCTGAATACCGACAACGTTGCTCCTCTCTACAAGACCAGCAATGGTGTGTATGTTTACTACAACCCGACCTACACTGTGGCTCAGGAGAACAACTACGACAGCATCTACATGCTGGCATTGACCCTCACCCAGAGCTACCTCGGCAACGATGAGGTGACGCTGAACATCAGCGACCGTCAGTTGAATTATGGTGACTCCATATTCCACTTCGACGCCAATGCCGATTCACTGCAGCTCTTCACTGCAAGAGATGTCGAGTTCGATGTCCACTTCCCGGCAGTGCAGTACTGCGACAGCATCATCACGCTGACTGTCCACTTGGTCAACAACTACCAGGAGGTTACAGCTGAAAATGCCGATATCTGCGTAAGCCAGGATAGCTACACTTGGCGTAACCACACCATCAGCACCGCTACCAACGACTACGACAATGCTCATGTCTACTATATCTACGATACCTTGACAACGGGCATTATCGAATACATCACCGTGAACCAGCACCCGATTACCTACACCACCGAGCGCCGCACCGCTTGCGACAGCTACGAATGGTATGGTAACGTCTACACTGAAAGCACCACCAATGCCACCCAGTATCTGCCGGCTGGCACCGTGGTCGACGGCGAAACGCTGATTTGCGACCGCGTCGCTACCCTCATCCTCGTCATCAACCACAACACCAGCACCACCTACGATGTGGCCTCCTGTGAGAACTACATCTGGACCGCTGCCAACGGTGGCAATGGCGACACCTTGACCGAAAGCGGCACCTACACCTACGACTATGAGACCGCTCAGGGTTGCCCGAGCACCAACACGTTGAACCTGACCATCAACCACAACACCAGCACCGAGTACACTGTCGACGCTTGCGACAGCTACACTTGGACTGCCGAGGAAGGTGGCAATGGTACGGTCTACACTACTTCCAGCCCGGCCGAGGGTTACACCTACGACTACCTGACGGTTGACGGCTGCCCGAGCACCAACACCCTGCACCTGACCATCCGTAACAACAGCAACCAGTCCTTCACCAAGACGGCTTGCGACACTTACACCTGGTTGGCTGCCGAAGGTGGCAATGGCGAAACCTACACCACCAGCGGTGTCTACACCTACGACTATGAGGCTGCTAACGGCTGCCCGAGCACCAATACACTCAACCTCACTGTCAATGTCAACAGCAGCACCGAGTACACCGAAAGCGCTTGCGACAGCTACACTTGGCATGGTACGGAGTACACCACCAGCGGTGTCTACACCTACGACTATGCTGACGCTAACAACTGCCCCAGCGAAGATGTGCTCAACCTCACCATCAACAACAGCACGCTGAATGTGATGTCGGCTGTCGAATGCAACAGCTACACCTGGACGGCTTCCGACAACACCGTTGCCGGTACCTTCACCACTTCGGGTGCTTACGAGTACACCTACACCGATGCTAATGGTTGCACCGTCACCGATAGCCTCTACCTCACCATCGGCAACGGCCGCGCCTTCGGTATCGCCCGCGTTACCAACTGCGGTCCTTACACTTGGATCGTGGAAGGCGAAGAGGTCGCTGTGCTCGACGAGAGCGTTGAGACTTCGACAACGGTCACCAACCCCGCTACGGGCTGCGACTCGACAATCTTCCTCTATCTGACCATCAACCCGCAGAACGTCACCGAGATCGCCATCTGCGACAACGAGTCCTACCTCTGGAGCGTTGATAGCCTGACCTACACTGAGGCCGGCACCTACGACGTGACAGAGACCGACAACGATGGCAACTGCATCAGCAATGAGCGTCTGGTCCTCACCGTCAACCCGACCAAGACCACGGCTCTCACCGCTCAGATCTGCCTCGGCAACGGCTACAAAGCCAACGGCTTCGATATCGCTGCTGCTGACATGCCTACGGCTGGTGAATACACCTTCACCGACAACCGTACCACCGTCAACGGCTGCGACAGCATCGTCACCCTGACCGTCACTGTGGGCGATGTCATCAACAACCCGATCGAGGCTACCGCTTGCGATAGCTACATCTGGACTGCTGGCGACAACAACGAGTACACCTTCACCGAAAGCGGCGTCTACAACAGCGAGGCTTATGCTAACGCTGCTGGCTGCACCACGGTCGATGTCCTCACGCTCACCATCAACCAGAACGCTGGCACCGAGTACACCGAAACCGTCTGCGACGGCTACATGTGGAACGGTACCCAGTACACCGAGACCGGTGACTATACCTACAACTACACCGACGGCAACGGCTGCGCCAGCACCGACGTCCTCCACCTGACTGTCAACAGCAGCGTCATCAATACAATTGAAGAGACCGCTTGCGACAGCTACACTTGGACTTCCGGCAACGGCGAGACCTACACCACCAGCGGTGTCTACACCTACAACTACACCACCGCCAACGGCTGCAACGGTACCGAATACCTTGTCCTCACTGTCAATCATAAGACCAGCAACGAGTACACCGTTACCGCTTGCGACAGCTATCTCTGGGATATCGACGGCCAGACCTACACCGAATCGGGCGACTACTCATTCGACTACGAGAATGATTACGGATGCCCGAGCGTCGATGTGCTCCATCTGACTGTCAATTACAGCACCAACAGCAATAGCGACGTGGTCGCCTGCGATAGCTACCTTTGGAATGGCGCCGTCTATACCGAATCGGGCGACTACGCATACGATTACATCAACGCTAAGGGCTGCGCCAGCACCGACTCGCTCCACCTGACGGTGAACCACAACACTAACAGCGGTGAATCGGTTACCAACTGCGGTACGTACAATTGGCATGGTGTCAACTACAACCAGTCGGGTACCTACTACCACCACTACAACACGGCTGAGGGCTGCGCCAGCGTCGACACGCTCTTCTTGACGGTCAACTCAATGTCCGTCTCGTTCGATACGGTTGTCGCTTGCGAAAGCTTCACTTGGCCTGTTAACGGTCAAACCTACACCACTTCGGGTTACTACCATGCACTCCTCCAGTCGGCTAATGGTTGCGACAGTCTCATCACCCTGCTTCTGACCATCAACAATGGCCAGCACAGCGCTGAGACCGTTGTCGCCTGCGACAGCTACACTTGGAATGGCACCGCCTATACCACCAGCGGCGTCTATACCAACAACTATACCGACAACAACGGATGCGCTAGCGTCGATACCCTCCTCCTGACGATCAACAACGGCACCACCGGCACCGAAACCGCTGAGGCTTGCAACTTCTTCGTCTGGAACGGCCAGGCTTACACCCAGAGCGGCAACTACACGCAGACGCTCGAGGCTGCTAACGGTTGCGACAGCGTCGTGACCCTCAACCTGACCATCAACACCCAGGTGACCAACACTGTCAATGCTACGGCTTGCGGCAGCTACACCTGGAATGGTGCGGTTTACAATCAGACGGGCAGCTACACTCAGAACTTCAGCTCTGCCGCCGGTTGCGACAGCGTGGTCACCCTCAACCTGACCATCAGCCCCGCTATCACGAACACTGTCAACACCACGGTTTGCGACAGCTACACCTGGAACGGCGTTACCTACACCACCAGCGGTATCTACTCGTACACCTACACCGCCGCCAACGGCTGCGACAGTATCGTCAACCTCGCGCTGACTGTCAACCAGCCCAAGACCAGCATGCTGGCCGTGTCGGCTTGCGGCAGCTACATCTGGAACGGTACTGCTTATACCACCAGCGGTAACTACACGCATACCACTCCCGCCACCAACGGCTGCGACAGCATTGTCACCCTCGCCCTGACAATCAACCAGCCGGTCGCAACTACTATCAGCGAAACCACCTGCGGCAGCTACACCTGGAACGGTGCCACCTACACCACTAGCGGTAACTACACGCAGAACTACACCGCTGCTAACGGCTGCGACAGCGTCGTGACCCTCAATCTGACCATCTCGCCTGCTGTCACTTCCACCATCAGTGCTACGGCTTGCGGTAGTTATACCTGGGAAGGTGTCACCTACACCACCAGCGGCAACTACACGCATACCTACACCGCTGCCAGCGGCTGCGACAGCATCGTGACCCTCAACCTGACTATCGCTCCTTCCATCAACAACACCTTGATGATTACGTCTTGCGACAGCTACACCTGGAATGGCAATACCTATCTGACAGGTGGTGTCTACACGCATACCTACACGACGGATCTGGGCTGCGACAGCATTGTCACCCTCGTCCTGACCATCGCCAACAGTATTGTTAACAATATTGCTGAAACGGCATGCGACAGCTACACCTGGAATGGTAACACCTACACCGCTTCGGGTGCCTTCTCCGAGACGTACACCTCGGTCAACGGCTGCGATAGCATCGTTACCCTCAACCTCACGGTGAACCATAGCAACACTGGTACCGACGTGAAGAACGCTTGCGAAAGCTACACTTGGATCGATGGCGTGACCTACACGGCTTCCACCAACATCCCGACCTTCACGCTCACCAATGCTGCCGGCTGCGACAGCGTCGTGACGCTCAACCTCACCATCAACCACGCTACCTCTGGCGTCGATGTCCAGCAGGCTTGCGACGGCTACATCTGGATCGACGGTGTTAACTACACCGAAAGCACCAACGAGCCTACCTTCACGCTCACCAATGCTAACGGATGCGATAGCGTCGTAACCCTCAACCTGACCATCAACCAGAGCATCGAAATCTTCGATACCATCACCGTCAACTCGACCGACCTGCCGTACAATTATCGCGGCAATGAAATCATGGCTGCCGGCGACTACATCTTCTACGCTTCGACTGTGAACGGCTGCGACAGCACCGTCAACCTGCATGTCAATGTGAACCAGATTGGTATCGATGTCGTCTCGTTCGACGAAATCAACGTCTACCCGAACCCGACTCGCGGTCGTGTCACCATCTCCGCCGATGACGTGGTCAAGGTCGAAGTTCTCGATATCGTCGGCCGTCGCGTGGCTACCTTCGAGGGCACCAACACATTCGATATCTCCAACCTTGGCGAAGGTGCATACACCTTACGTATCACGCTGCCGCAAGGCGTGACGGTACGCAAGATTGTCAAGAAGTAACCTTCACTAAGTAACACTCTTCAAAAAAGGCGCCCTGCATACGCAGGACGCCTTTTTTACGTTATATGGTCAAAACCCGGTCGCACAAACCGACTTCTTATCCACTCCAAATGAAAGTACTTCTTCTTGGCGCCACGGGCCTTCTGGGCCACAATGTGCTGCTCGAACTGCTCGGCCGCGGCATCCCGGTCGTGGCGCTGGTGCGCAATCGCAGCCGCTTGGCATTGTCTGACCAGTGCTGCTCCCATCCGCTCCTCTCTGTCCGTGAGGGTTCCTTGCTCAACGACCGTGACCTCCGCAATTCCGCAGCCGATTGCGACGCTATCATCAATTGTGCGGGAACCACAGACATGTCGCTGCTGCACTACGACGACTATCTGCCGGTCAATCGCGACTTGGTGGGCCGTCTGCTGCATCTTATGGAGGAATTGCCTGTCGGTGCGCTGGTCCATGTCAGCACCGCCAACACCATCGGTTTCGGCAACCCCGACCATAACGCCACTGAGGACGATACCATTCAGAAACCTTTTGCCGACTCGTTCTATGCTCAAAGCAAATTGGAGGGCGAAGGCTTGGTCGCCGAGTGGGCGGCTGCCCATCCCGACCGACATCTGGTGGTGCTCAATCCGGGTTTTATGGTGGGGGCTTACGACACGCATCCCTCTTCGGGCAAATTGCTGCTGTCTGCCTACCGCCGCCGTTTCATGGCGGCGCCTAAAGGGGGCAAGAGCTTCGTCCATGTGGGCGATGTGGCACAGACGGCGGTCAATGCGCTCACGATGGGCCGTTCGGGCCATCGCTACCTTCTCACGGGCGTCAACTGTTCCCTCAAGGGGTTCTTCTTGTTGCAGGCACAACAGCAAGGCTATCGCCAGCGGGTCATTTCATTGCCCAACTGGCTGGTGTCTCTTGCGGGTCGGCTGGGCGATGTGCTGCGCTGCTGCCATATCGCCACGCAGCTCTCCACTCGCAATGTGCGCCAGCTGATGGTCTCCGAGTATTACGACTGTTCCAAGGCTCGCAACGAACTGGCATTCCCCCAGTCGCCTCTCCCCAAGGCGGTGTCCGACTTCTACGATTGGTATGGCTCATATCTCCATCATTCAAAATAAAATACTATCTTTGTAAGGTGAATGTTCGCAATACGAATATTGTAAACATCTAAATATTATTGTATTATATAACAATTAAAACCTATCGGTTATGAAAAAAAACATTTTATTGACGTTACTGTCGCTCGTCTGTATGTTTGCATTTGTTGAATGCAAGGTGCCAAATACGGGCAAGCCGGGATCCTCGGGCAAAACGCTCGAGCTGATGGTCGTGGCTTCTAACAATGTCTTCAGCAGCTCCACCAAAGCGGTCATCGACACCATCTTTTCGGTTCCGCAGGATGGCTTGAACCGTCCCGAACCGCGTTACGAGGTGGTTCAGATTGCTCCCTCTTCGTTCGAGAACAACACCATGTTCCAGGCCCATCGCAACATTTTGATCCTTCAAACGGATCCCAATGGACTCAACAAGGTCTATTTGGAACGGAACAAATGGTCGCAGCCTCAGGTGGTGGTCCGCGTGGTGGCCACCGACCGCCATGCGCTCGATTCCATGCTGTTGGCCAACAGCGAACGGCTGTTGAAAGAGTTTTATGATATGGAATATGTGCGTATGAAGAAGATCTTCTCCCAAACGCCCAATGTCAAAGTGAACAACATGATCCGTGAAAAATACGGATTCTCACTCGTCTTCCCCGAAGAGTTCTCCCATGCCAAAACAGAGGGCAACTTCATGTGGGTGCGCAAGGAGGCCAAGGATTTCGGCCTGCATGTCTATGTCAGCACGGCCCCGGCCACCGATGCTAAGGCTTTCGAAGAAGCCTATATCCTCGACAATCTGGATACCCTCATGAAGCATCATGTGCCAGGCCCCGCTGAGGGTAGCTATCAGGGTACCGAACGCCGCGACTTCTTCTACACGCGCAAGGTGCAGCTGGGCGATATCGAGGCGGTCGAAACGCGTGGCTTGTGGCGTCTCTATGGCGACCATATGGGTGGCCCGTTCGTATGCTACACGCTTCCTTCGCCCGACGGCAGCAACGTCATCACCTTGGTGGGCCTTGTCTATTCGCCCTCCGAACGCAACAAGATGGCCAGTCGTCGCGACCTGCTGATGCAAGTCGACGGCATCTGTCGCTCTATCACCTTCTAATGTTTTGATAATCTGTTGTATTTAAACTTGTCGTCAGTTCTTCTCATGCTCAGATTCCGAACCATTGTTCTTCTTTTGTCCCTTTGCTTGGCTATGCCGGCTTGGGCTCAGCTGCGGTTGGGTAGCCACGAGGTGGGTTACACCTTGGGGGGCATGAACTATATCGGCGATTTGAACAATCAGAGCATGTTGGGGCGTCCGCATCTGGCAATGGGCGGCTTCTACAGGCTCAATTTCGACGAGCGCTGGAGCCTTCGTTTCGATATCGACTATGGTCATGTCTCTGGTGGCGACCCCGATTACATCGAACGACGCAATTTGAGCTTCAAATCTTTCATCTTCGAAGGGTCCATGAGGGTGGAATTCAATTTCTTCCCCTTCAGTATGCGCGACGACCATTTCTTCTGGACTCCTTACATCTTTGGGGGCGTCGGCTTCTTTGCTTTCAACCCGAAGGGGCGCTACACCGACCCGCTCTCCGACGAGTCACAATGGGTCGACCTCCAGCCGCTAAATACCGAAGGGCAGGGGACTCCTCTGGCTCCCGACCGCAAGGTCTACACGCTCAAACAACTCTCCATGCCGTTCGGCGTCGGTGTCAAGTACCATCCGTCCAAATCGCTTACACTCAGCGCTGAATATGGATTCCGCAAGACGTGGACCGACTATATCGACGATGTCAGCACCACCTATGTCGACAACCATGAACTGGAATACTACAGCGGTGTGGTCTCGGCTGCCATGGCCGACCGCTCGTCCGAGGTGGAACCGGGCTACGTCAATGCCGCGGGCATCAAACGTGGCGACGACTCGCTCGACGACTGGTTTGCCTATTTCAACGTGTCGGTGTCAGTCAATTTCGACCTCATCTTCGGATGGATGCCCAAGAAAAAGTGCGACAATAAATAGTTATCCTAAAATATTTGCTATCAATCATTCAGATTCTCTTTTCCGCATGAAAACAATCAACGATATTGACCTTGAAAATGTTCCCCGCCATGTGGCTATCATCATGGATGGCAACGGACGTTGGGCGCAGCGTCAGGACAAGATTCGCCTCTTCGGCCATCAGAGCGCTATCCAGGCTGTCCGCGACGCCGTCGAGGCGGCTGCTCGTCTCCAAGTCGGCTACATCACGCTCTACACCTTCTCCACCGAGAACTGGAACCGCCCCAAAGATGAAGTCGATGGTCTGATGCATCTGATGATTAAGGCGGTCGAGGAGGAAACGCCGACACTGATGAAAAATAACGTGCGTCTGATTACCATCGGCGACCTCGACAGGCTTCCGCAGGCTTCCCGTCAATCCATGCAGCAGTGCATCAACGCTACGGCGTCGAACACCGGCACCACCTTGGTGCTGGCACTCAGCTACAGCGCCCGTTGGGAAATGGCCGTGGCCCTGAAAAAAGTGGTGGCCGACGCTGCTGCGGGTCGCCTCAAAGCAGAGGATGTGAATGAGGAAACCATGCGCAACTATCTTGTAACAAGGGATATACCTGATCCCGACCTGCTCATCCGTACCGGTGGCGAACAGCGGATCAGCAACTTCCTGCTCTGGCAGCTGGCCTACACGGAGTTCTGCTTCATGGATCTCCTTTGGCCCGACTTCCGTCAGGGCGATTTCTACCAGGCGGTCTTCGACTACCAGCATCGGCAACGTCGCTTCGGCAAAACAGGACAACAGGTCGAAGCGGAACAATGACATAGCCTCGACAAACTCCCGAATCAAAAAAAATCTTGACCTCAACAATATTATACAAACTTTAGAGTTATTATTTGCTAAAGACTAACTACTGACTGTCAAAACTGATGAATTATATAAAACGCTTTGCGGTTGCTCTGCTGATGCTCTGTCTCCTACCGGCTGCTGCCCATGCTCAGGTGGTGGTGGGTAACGAACAGGAATATGATATTGATTACCTGACTCCTAAGACTTACGAAATCGGCGGTATCACAGTCGAAAACTCCGACAACTTGGACCAGCGCATGGTGCTGCTGGTGGCTGGCTTGCAGGTGGGTGATATGGTCAAGGTGCCGGGCGACAAAATTTCGACCGCTGTCGACAACCTTTGGGAACAGGGGCTCTTCGAAGATGTCAAAATCCTCCTCACACGCATCCAGGACGGCAAGGTCTTCCTCAAAATCGTCCTCGTGGGCCGCCCCAAAATGACGGCGTTCAGCATCCATGGCGTCAGTGGTAACGATGCCGACAAGATAAAGAAGGACTTCAATATCCGCAGCGGTGACGTGGTGACCGAGAACCTGCTCAAAACCACCACAAACAAGGCGAAGGCTTTCTATTCCAACAAGGGCTTCACCAACGTCGAGGTGACCACCAAACTGACCAAGGACACAAGCGCTCACGGCAACTACGTCTTCATCGACTATAACATCAAAAAGGGCAAACGGGTCAAAATCGATTCGCTCATCATCGAGGGCAACGAACAGATTCCCACCAACAAGTTGCTGCGCAAAATGACCAATACGCACGATGTGCGCTATTTCCGCAAACTTTTCTTCTGGACCAAGGGATTCTGGACACGCTCCAAATACCGTGAATTCGAACTCAAGGACGACCTCAACAAAATCATCGATTACTACAACGAAGAGGGCTTCCGCGATGCTCGCATCGTCATGGATACCGTCTGGCCGGTCAATCCGGACGACTTGAAAATCAGCGCCAACAAGAAGAAAAAACAGGACCGCGTCAAGGTCAAAGTGAAAATCTATGAGGGCCGCCCCTTCTACTTCCGCAACATCACCTTCTCGGGCAATACGGTCTATTCTTCCGAAACGCTTCTCGAACACCTGCGCATCAAGAAGGGCGATTCCTACAACAAGACCATCCTCGAAACCAACCTGCGCTACAACCCAAGCGGCACCGATATCTACTCCATGTATATGGATAACGGCTACTTCTTCTTCATGGCTACACCTGTCGAAGTGGCCGTCGAAAACGACTCTATCGATATCGAAATCCGCATCGTGGAGGACAAGCAGGCGCGCATCCGCAATGTCATCGTGGAGGGCAATACCATCACCAACGACAAAATCATCATGCGCGAGCTGCATACCAAACCGGGCGACCTCTTCAGCCGCGATGCGGTCATCCGCAGCCGTCGCGAACTGGCCACGCTGGGTTACTTCAAAGAGGAATCGCTGATTCCAGAACCACGCCCCAACAAGGCAGACGGCACCGTGGACATCATCTACAAGGTGGAGGAGAACCACACCAGCCAGCTCCAGCTGCAGGGCGGCTACGGCAACGGCATGATCATCGGTCAGGTGGGCGTCCAGTTGAACAACTTCTCGGCTCGCAACATCTTCAACCGGAAGGCTTGGAACCCGCTGCCTGCAGGCGACGGTCAGAAACTGATGCTCAATGCGGTCTCCAACGGTAGCTACTACTATGCTCTCAATGCGGGTTTCACCGAACCGTGGTTGGGCGGCAAACGCCCCCAGTCGCTGGGCATCTCGGTGTCCCACAACTTGATCAGCAACGGCTTTTGGCAGGACAAGTCCAGCGATGGCTACTACAGCCTCCGCATCACCGGCGCCAACGTGTCGCTGACCCGCCGTCTCAAATGGCCCGACGACTATTTCATCCTCTCCCAGTCGCTCTCCTACCGCCATTACAATCTCAACAACTATAACTATCTGACCAGCTATTTCACCGACGGCCATTCCAACGACCTCTCCTATAGCATCGGCATCAGCCGCAATTCGCTCGATTCGCCTATCTATCCGCGCAGCGGCTCCGAACTGTCGGTCCAGGGCTTTGCCACGTTGCCCTATTCGCTCATCAACGGCAAGGATTATGCGTCCATGGACAATAGCGACAAGTACCGCTGGCTGGAATACTATAAGATCAATATCCGCGGCTCCTGGATGCTCAACATCATCGGCGATGTGGTGCTCAATGCGCGCTTCCGTTTCGGCTACATGGGCCAGTACAACAACGATGTGGGTCTCTCGCCCTTCGGCCGCTACTATGTGGGCGGCGACGGACTCTCGTCGTGGATGCTCGACGGCCGCGAGGTGATTCCGCTCCGTGGCTACCAGAACGCCAAACTGAGCCCCGACGATGGCGCCGCCATCTTCAACCGTTACACCCTCGAACTGCGTCAGCCTATCATCGAAAGCGCCAGCGCCACCATCTATGTGCTTGGCTTCCTCGAAGGTGGCAATTCTTGGGGCTCTGTTAAGGATTTCCAACCCTTCAAACTCTACAACTCCGCCGGTCTTGGCATCCGTCTGTGGATGCCGATGTTCGGCCTCATCGGCCTCGACTGGGGCTACGGCTTCGATGGCTACTTCGGCGGCAGCCAGTTCCATTTCAGCATCGGACAGAGCATCGACTAATATTTGTGATTCTAACTGACATGAAAAAACTGCTTATCATATTGACTGTTGCGCTTCTGCTGCCTGTGGCGGCATCGGCTCAGAAGTATGCTTGTGTCAATACGGAGTATATCCTCTCCAACATCCCCGACTATGCTCGCGCGCAGTCGCAGCTCAACAAGCAGTCGGAGACTTGGCAGAAGGAACTGGAGGCGAAATTTCAGGAAATCGACCGCCTCTACAAGACCTATCAGCAGGAGGCGTATCTGCTGCCCGAAAACTTGAAGCACAAACGGCAGGAGGAGATTGCGGCCAAGGAACGCGAGGCGCGCGAACTCCAAACCAAATACTTCGGCCCGGGCGGTGACCTCGACAAAAAACGTCAGGAACTGATGAAACCTATCCAGGATCGCGTTTACAATGCTATCGAACGTATCGCCAACGAGAAAAGCTATGCCTTCATCCTCGACAAGGCGGGGTCGGCCACGTTGCTCTATGTCAATGCCAAATATGACGTGAGCGACCAGGTGCTCGACCTCTTGGGCTTCAAACCGGGTGCCGCTAAGGCCGATGGCGCCGAAGCCTCCGGTTCGGGCAAGAAAAAGGAGGTGGGCAACCCCGAAATGAAACGCCCCTGATGATACTATGAAACGCTCACCATTCGCAATGGACTAACTAACATAAAACTGATATACCGAAATCATTATTTTGTAACCGTCCCTACCATTTGTCAAAACCCAAACAGAAAATTAATAAATTAAAATAGCTTTAAAAATGAAAAAAGGTTTTCTATTGTTATTCGCTGCCGTGTTTGCTTTTGGAACGGCATCGTTCGCTCAGAAACAGGTGAAATTTGGTCACATCAACTCCTCCGACCTCATGCAGATCATGCCGGGCAAGGACTCCGCTCAGGCTGCCTTCCAGGCTGAAGTGGAAATGCTCGACGCCGACCTTAAGGCCATGCAGGAGGAACTGCAGAAGAAATATACCGACTATCAGGAACGCCAGTCGCAGATGACCGAACTGATCCGTAAAACCAAAGAGCAGGAAATCACCGACCTCAACACGCGCATCAACACCTACCGCCAGTCGGCCGAACAGCGCCTCCAGGAAAAGGAGAAGGAACTGCTCCAACCAATCATCGACCGCGCCAAACAGGCCATCGCCGATGTGGCTAAGGAGAACGGCTATTCCTACATCTTCGATGTCAGCGCCGGCGCACTGCTCTATCAGCCCGAAAGCGACGACATCTTGCCTCTGGTCAAGAAAAAACTGGGCTTGAAATAAGTCTGCTTGTTGTAACAATAACGAAAAAAGGCATCGCAACAGTGCGATGCCTTTTTTCGTTTGTGTCCGTCGGGCTTATCCGACGTTGACACCGCTGGTCACCAGCTGGCTGGGGCTGATAAGGACCAGGCGTCCGTCTTTGTCTTCAGCACTCAGTATCATGCCTTCACTCACCACGCCTTTCAGTTTGCGGGGCTCGAAGTTGGCAATAAAGCATACCTGCATGCCGACCAGCTTCTCGGGCTCAGGATAATACTTGGCTATACCGCTGACGATGGTGCGTCCGCCCATGCCGTCGTCTATCTTGAATTGTAGCAGCTTGTCGGCCTTGGGCACCTTGCTGCATTCCAGTACGGTTCCGACGCGGATGTCTACCTTCCCAAAGTCGTCAAAGGCCACCTGGGGCTTGACGCTGTTGGGCTGCCAGGCGTTGAGTTCGTTCTGCTTTTTGGTCTCCAGCAGTTTGTCGATTTGTGCTTGGATGGTGGCATCGTCAATCTGTTCGAAGAGGAGCTCGGGTTGGTCTATGGTGTGTCCTTCCATCAGCAGATCGCCGTTGCCGGCATCCTGCCAACCCATGGCGCGCAGATTCATGATGCGGTGCATCTTGTCGGCGGTGAAGGGCAGGAAGGGGGCGCAGAGCACTGCCAGATTGGCGCAAATCTGCAGGGCGATGTTCAGCACCGTACCGGTGCGTTCCTTGTCGCTCTTGGCCAGTTTCCAGGGCTCGGTCTCGGTGAGGTATTTGTTGCCCAAGCGGGCCAGATTCATCATCTCGCTCAGCGCTTCGCGGAAACGGTAGGTCTCTATCGAACGGCCTATCTTCTCCGGATAGCTTGCAATCTCTGCCAGCGTCTGCTGGTCCAGGTCGCTGAGGGCGGCACGCGGGGGGACCTTGCCTCCGAAAAATTTGTGGGTCAGCACCAGGGTGCGGTTGACAAAATTGCCGAGGATGGCGACGAGTTCACTGTTGTTCTTCAGCTGGAAGTCCTTCCAGGTGAAGTCGTTGTCTTTGGTTTCGGGGGCGTTGCTGCAGAGGGTGTAGCGCAGCACGTCTTGTTTGCCGGGGAAGTCTTTCAGATATTCGTGCAGCCACACGGCCCAGTTGCGCGAGGTGGATATCTTGTCGCCTTCCAGATTCAGGAATTCGTTGGCGGGCACATTGTCGGGCAGTATGTAGCTGCCGTCGGCATGCAGCATCGAGGGGAAGATGATGCAGTGGAACACAATGTTGTCTTTACCGATGAAGTGTACCAGTTTGGTGTCGTGGTCTTTCCACCATTTCTCCCAGTCGTCGCCTTTCAGCTGCTTGGTGAAGCTGATGTATCCGATGGGGGCGTCAAACCACACGTACAGTACCTTCCCGTCGGCGTCGTTCAGGGGCACTTTCACGCCCCAATCCAGGTCGCGGGTGACAGCGCGGGGCTGCAGCCCGGCATCAATCCACGATTTGCACTGGCCGTAGACATTGGTCTTCCAGTCGTTCTTGTGCCCTTCCAGAATCCATTCGCGCAGCCAGGGTTCGTCTTTATCCAAGGGGAGGAACCAGTGCTTGGTGTCCTTCAAAACGGGCTTGCTGCCGCTCAGCGCGCTTTTCGGATTGATGAGGTCGGTGGCGTTGAGCGAGGTGCCGCAGGCTTCGCATTGGTCGCCATAGGCGTGTTCGTTGCCGCAGTGGGGGCAGGTGCCGGTAATGTACCGGTCGGCCAGAAACTGGCCGGCTTCTTCGTCGTAATATTGTTGCGATACTTTCTCTACAAATTTGCCTTCCTCGTAGAGTTTCTTGAAGTAGGCGGCTGCGGTCTCATGATGTTCTTTGCTGCTGGTGCGGCTGTAGATGTCGAACGAGATGCCGAGCTCGGCAAAAGAGTCTTTGATAATCTTATGGTAGCGGTCCACAATGTCCTGAGGGGTGCAGCCTTCTTTGCGGGCCTTGATGGTGATGGGCACTCCGTGCTCGTCGCTACCGCCAATGAACATCACCTCTTCGCCTTGCGCACGCAGATAGCGCACATAGATGTCGGCGGGTACATAGACGCCTGCCAGATGTCCGATATGGACGGGCCCGTTGGCGTAGGGCAGGGCCGAGGTGACGGTGTAACGTTTGAATCGTTGGTCTTTTTCGGTATAGGTCATAGGGTGATTGTTATTTTAAAATTTTTTCTTTCTGTTTGTTGGGGGGCTGTATGGGGGTCAGCCTTCGTGGTTCCGCTTGGCCAGCTGCTCCAGCAGGGCGGTGCGTTCCTCTCTGAGCTTCTCCAGCTGCCCTTCTATGAAGTCTTCGCTGTATTTGCTGTCGCAGAATCCGTTGCCTCTGGCCACATATTCTGGATTCTCCATGTCGCTGTCCAGCTCTTCGTAGTTGGCTATGGCGCGTTCAATGCGTGCCAGTTCTTCTTCCAGTGTGTTTTGGCTAGTCATTGTTGTTGGTGTTGATGGTTTTGGTGACTTCAAATCCGTAGCGGCGTGCATTGAGCCCCGAGACGCGGAGCTGTTGTTTCTTCGACTGGTTGTCCCATACCACCCATATCTCGCTGCCGTCGGCCGACAGCTTTGTGATGAAGCCGCCTTCCACTTTCCAGCTGATGTTGCTCAGATGGTCTCCGGCCACCAGATAGTGGCGGGTGTCGTTGCGGTCGTCTTCAATGGTGGGTTGCTTGCCGACAATTTCTTCGTGGAAGAATTCGGTCATCTTGTTGCGGATGAATTCGAAGTTTTGCTGGTTCCAACTGCCGTCCGAATAGTGGTGCAGCGAGTGCCCCTGCGAAGAGAAGGGGTAGAAGACACTCCTGAGGCCAAGCTCGCGGGCGCGTTTGTCTATTTGCACGGAGCCGTACATGCGGTCAAACATGCGCTGTCCCAGTTTGGCGCTGATGTCGTTGAAGGGGTAGCCGTTGTCGTAGGGCACCACCTGGTCGGCGTCGCCGTGAAACGAGATGATGTCGGTATGGCTGTTTTTCAGCATGTTCAGGTTGGTGATGGCGCCCCACATGTTGGCTACGGCCTTGATGTGGAAGGTGGCAGCGCTGCTGTTACCGCTGCTTGCTATGGTGCCCATGTCGCGCAAACGACTGCTGTAGACGGCTTTCGGGCGGTCTTTGTCGCGCATGAAGGCTAGATTCAGCGCGGTGATGCTTCCGGCACTGGCGCCGCCTACAAAGATCAGGCTGGTGTCAATGCCATAGGTGGTGGCGTGCTCCACCAGATAGCGCATGGCGGCATGGGCGTCCTGTAGGGCCATGTAGCCGGTGCGGGCTATCTCGCCTTTGGTGGGCAGAAATCCGAGCCGGTAGTTGATGCTGACGGTCACGTAGCCTAGTCGGGCAAAATGGGTGCACAATCTGGTGATCAGACTGTCTTGTTTGTCGCCGACATAAAAGCCGCCACCGTGCATCAGCATCATCAGGGGCCTGGGTTGGCTGTCGTTGCTGTCACTCGGACGGTATATGTCCATCGTTAACGTCTGGGTGGTCTTCAGTATGCTGTTTTTCAGTCCTTCGGATAGTATCTCCAGGTAGCTTTCATCTTCGGTGTTGGGCATGCTGCTCCAGTAGCCTAGCGCTTGACCGTATTCGACATCGTGTGTGACGTTGATGGCATGGCGCGGATAGCGGTAGGCCGAATCGTCGGCTTGGTGGTATTCGGGGGCTTGATAGATGTATACGAGGGCGTCCTGTCGCTGCTGTTTCCAATGCAGGTCCTTGCGGAATTCCTTCCGCTCCACACAGTCGCTGCCGCTTTGCAGCTGGTAGTAGTGTCCGTACATCTGCTCCGACGTCATGCTGTCGATGACCACAAAACAGGTGTCGTCGCCTATAATGACTTTATAGGTCACACCGATGTCGGGGGTGTAGTCGCCTTCCAACAGGAATGGCAGCTCGGGCACCTGCGTGGCTTTCTTCTGGGCGGGACCCTCGGTGTCGGTCTTGGGGTGCTTGCAGCCGTACAGTAGCAGCAGCGTCAGTAGCAGCAGGGTTATGTTTTTTATGTTTCGCATCAATAGGGTGATTGGTTGTTTAGGGTCTTGCGTTAACGGTTGTGCGCGACTGCCTTATCAGTTGCGCGCTGACGTTCCAGTGGCTGAATCCGCCTTCGGCGGGGGCGCCTTGCGGAATGGCGATGGTGAGGGTGTGGGTGCCGGGTTCGAGTCCGCTGAGGTCGAAATAGACGGGTTGCGTGGCGGTGCCGGGACACCAGCCGCTTCGGCTGTAGTCGCTGCTCGACAGCCCGTTCCAGAAATTGCCCGACACGGGGTTCCATTCTCTGTATCGGCCGCAGTCGCTCCGCCAGGGGGTGTACACATATCGGCGCTCGCCGTCAATGAGCAGCTCGTTCTCTTTGGGGGTGAATTCGTCTCCTGTGCCCCAGCCGCCATGTCCGGTGCTGATGTAGCGTAGTGTCAGCACGCTGTCCGACGTTCTGGTGACGAAAGTTACCTTGATGCTGTCGGTGCCGAAAATTTTGCCGTAGTTCTGCCCGGCCATCTCAAGCACATTGCAGGTGTTGACCAACGACTCTACATGCGTCCGGGGCGCTTGGCTGTTGTCCACCTCCCATTCGTAGTCGTTGGGATAGGATTTGAGGTCCAGACTCACGCGGTGGCCCCCACCGTCGTAGTTGCCTATAAAGACACCTATCCACACTTCATTCTGTAGCAGGGTCTGCAGGTCGGTGACTTCTTGTTTGTAGTAGGTCTCTTCTTCCCAGTCCAGCCCGTCCAGCTGCACGCGGTCGTTGTATTTTCCGATGCCGAATGGGGTGAAGAATCGCATCAGCTCCACCGGGGGCTCGTAGACGAATGAGGATATGCGGTATTTCTGCATCTGACTGATACCTTCAACGATGCCTTGGTACTTCTCTCCGTCACGTCCGACGGTGATGGGCAGCGAATCGGGATGCCCGATGATGGCGTCCAGAAAGGTGGGCTCCAGTTCGTTGCCTGCGCCGGGAATGACAAATACGGAGCCGGTGCGGTCGTAGGCATCGCCGTTGCTGCGTTGGCGCAACTCGATGAAGGTCTGGTAGTGGGCTGGCAGCTGGGGCAGCATCATCCGCTTCAGTATCAGGGTGCCGCCGGCATAGTGGAGCGTGGTGTCAAAGGGTATCTCGGTCAGCGTGGGCTTCTCCTTACCCCAACAGATTTGCTCGTTGTCGAAGATGTGGGTGGTCACTACCAGCTTTTCTTTCTTCAGGTTGCTGATTTCACGGCCACTCTTGCGAATACCCATATCGGTGGGAATGAAGGGGCTGCGCTTGGTGGTCCCGGGCTGAACGTCTTTCAGTCGCATCAATACCAGTCCGTTGCGTTTCATCTCTTGCAGCACTCCGTCAAATTTGCCATAGTAGGGTAGGGGGGTCACGTTCTTCGGTCGCTTCTCCCGCTTGAAGGTGAGTTCTATGCGGTTGGAATTGATGCTGGTGATATATCTCGTTGTCTTGGAATCAACTGTTTGGGTGTCCCACTTTAGGTCGCTCCGTTGCAGTGGGGCGGTGTGGTAATAGATGGTGTTGCCGTCAAATTGGTATTGGTAGTAGATGCTGTCCTTGCCGTTGTCGACATACATGTACTCCTGGCAGTAGCCGGGTATGGGTCGTTTGATGTCAAGAGGGGTCCATATCTTCAATTGCCCGTCGTGGCTCTCTACGAGGGTGATCCTCTCAGTCGGGTCATCGCTGTCGTAGTCGAGCAAATCGTAGGTATAGGTCTCTATTTTCATTTGGGCATGAAGGGTAGAATACCATCCTAAAAACAAAAATAAGCTGATAACAAGTGTCTTATAGCGCATCGTATTTTTTAAATAAGAATACAAAAATACAAAACAAAAGCGGAATAGCAAAATTATTTGTTATTCCGCTCTTTATCGAACTTGCGTTCCGTGTGGCGCAGAAGCTATGCTTCTTTTGCTTCGGTCTCGGCTGTCTCTTCCTTGGGTTCCTCCAGGTCAATCTTTCCTGCGCTGTTCAGCAGGTTGTACCAAAGGTATACTTTCTTCACATCCGATGCATACACACGTTCGCTGTCATAGTTGGGTAGTATTTCTTTGAAATAGTCGAAGAGTTCTTTTGATGCTACTTTCTTGATTTCAAAGGCGATATTTTTACCTTCCTCTTTCTTGTAAATGGATTGGAACACCTCGATCAGGGGCTTCTCTTCTTCGGTGGTGAAAATGCTGATCTCGTTCAACGAGCTGATTCTGTCGGTCTTGAAAACGGGGCAGCGCTTCTTGTCAGCCAGCGACTCGACAATGGCACCATTCTTGGTCTGTGATACGAGTTCGTAAATGTCGGGTTTGCCCGAAATTACTAAGATTTTGCTTAAGTCCATTTTTGCTGTTTTGAAATTTAATGCGAATGTAACGCTGATTATTTGTTAAAAGTATTTTTCGTTATAAAATTAAGAATTTTTAGAAACTTCTGTGGAATTGGACGAGGCCGTCGATGGGGTCTGAAACGACTGACGCCAAATACAATGGCCCGTCGTGGAATTTTTCTGTCAGATGTGTCTCTATTGCCTTCGCAAAACCTCCTACCACATGTATTGCTCCGTCCCATTCCTTAAAGGGAAATCGGGCGTGGCTTTGCAGTAATGGGATGATCACTTCGAAATACCACTGCCGCAGGGCTTCTGTAACGATGCCATGGCAGTAGTCTTCTTCCTGATGCGCTACGGCAAAGGGTGCAAGCGATGCCAAAAAACGATTGGGGTTTGGCCGATGGTATACGGCATCTATCAATTGGGCGTCCGATAGCTTGTAACTGTCGTGGAACAAACGTCTTACGTTTGCTGGCATGCGATGGGTCAGGTAGCCGTCCAGCAGCATCCTCCCCACGTGGTTGGCCGAACCATAGTCGCCGAGTATGTAGCCGGTGCTGGTGGGCTGGTATTTGATGGCTGTTCCGTCGTAGAGGCAGGCGTTGCTGCCGGTGCCTAGAATGCCCACCACAGCGGGCTTCTGTCCAGTGGTGGCGCGACAGGCTGCAAGCATGTCGGTTTCTACCGCCACATCGTTGGTTCCAAAGGCTTTGGTGAGCCATTGGGCTACTCTTTTCTTCTGGACGGCAAGTCCGCATCCGGCACCATAGAAGTATACGGCCTGAAGGGCATTGGGTATTGTAAGCTGCTCAAGCGCTTGTTGGCAGGCTGTCAGAAATTGTTCCTCGCTGGTGAAATGCGGGTTGAGACCTTCTGTAACTGCCTTGTTCCCAGTTTCTACGATGGCCCAGGTGGTCTTGGTGCTTCCGCTGTCGGCGACAAGTGTCATATAATGCCGATAATATCGTTGATATCGTTGATTTTATGACGCTTGCAGTAGTCTTCAAGTCCGTCGATGATTTTCATCGTCACTGTTGGGTCGATGAAGTTGGCGGTACCTACCTGTACGGCTTTGGCTCCTGCCATCAGAAATTCGAGTGCGTCGGCTGCCGAGGCGATGCCGCCCAAGCCGATGACGGGAATGCTGACGGCGTGTGCCACTTGCCATACCATCCTGACAGCTACGGGTTTGACGGCTGGACCGCTGAGGCCGCCGGTGATGGTGCTGAGGTAGGGTCGCTGCTTCTCTACGTCAATGGCCATACCGAGCAGGGTATTGATGAGGCTCACGCTGTCGGCGCCGGCAGCTTCGACGGCTTTGGCAATGTCGACAACGCTTGTGACATTGGGCGTTAGCTTTACTATCAGTGTCTTATGATAGATTTTGCGTACTTCGCTGACCACCTGCGCAGCCATATCGGGGTTGGTGCCGAATCCCATACCGCCTTTCTTGACGTTGGGGCAGCTGATGTTCAGCTCTATGGCGGGTATGTTGTCGAGGGCGTCGATCATTGCTGCGGTCTTAGAGTATTCCTCTATCGACGATCCGCTGACGTTGACGATAATATTGGTGTCTAAATCCTTGATTCTATGATAAACTTCGTTGCAGAATGTCTCGACGCCGACATTCTGGAGTCCTACGGCGTTGAGCATTCCCGACGGGGTCTCGGCCATTCGGGGATAGGGGTTGCCCTGGCGGCGCTCGCCGGTGGTGCCTTTGACGATAATGCCTCCAAGACGGTTGAGGTCGATAAAGTCGGCGAACTCCTCGCCGTATCCGAACGTGCCGGATGCTGTCATCACGGGGTTCTTGAGTGTAAGGTTATGTATCTTGGTTTCAAGCATATCTGTTATTTGTTTATCCAGTTAGTAAGACGTTTGGCATTGAATACGGGTCCTTCTTTGCAGACGCATTTGTGACCTTCGTCACTGTCGACCACGCAGCAGAGGCAGGCGCCGATGCCGCAGGCCATCATGTTCTCGAGCGAGACTTCGCAGTCGATATTGTGCTGCATAGCATAGCGTGCCACGGCTTTCATCATCGGTGTGGGTCCGCAGGTGTAAATATGGTCATAAGTGTTTGTGAACAAGCTGTGTTGCGTTACCAGGCCTTTCTCGCCCAGCGAACCGTCCTCGGTGGCGAAGCCTATCGTGCCGTAGGGCTCGAATGCTTTCTGCACGGGGATGAGTGCTGCTGTGCGGCCGCCAAGCAGTATGGTGGGGCGTATGCCATTGGCGGCAAGGCATTTGCTGAGATGCAGCAACGGGGCTATGCCGGCTCCGCCGCCTACCAGAAGCACATTCCGTCCTTCCAAACTGAATCCGTGTCCTAAGGGGTAGACCAGGTTGAGCCGTTCCCCTACTTGCATGGCCGACAGGGTGCGTGTGCCTTTGCCAACCACTTGCACCAGTAGCGTAAGTGTGTTGTTGTCAGTGTCTACATCGTGTATCGAGATGGGCCGGCGCAGCATCACTTGCTTGTTGCCGGGTATCTCCACTTCGACAAATTGTCCGGCGGCAATCTCGGGCAGCGTCTCGGGGTGTTGAAGGGTGAGCGAGAAGTACATTTCGTTAAAAACGTGCTTCCCGACGATGGTGAAATCTGTAATGTATTTCTTCATACCAAATAAGTTACGTCCTATTTTGTCTGTTGCTTTTCAGACACAAATATAAGTTTTTTTTCGGACAGCGTCCTCATTTCAGCTTTTTGATGCGTTCGGCGCTTTCGTGGATGCGCGCTCGCGTGATTTTGCCGCGCTTCACCATCTGATAGATGATGTCGACGGTCTGGGGGACAATGTCGGGATTGTAGTACTGCCCGTTGTTGGAAAGGCATAGCATGTCGGCGCCGGCCAGTATGCTTCGCAGCAGCATTTCTTCATAGCTGTATTCTCGCTGCATGGCGCCCATGGCCATATCGTCGGTGATGATCACTCCCGTGTATCCCAGGCTGTCGCGCAGCAACCCTGTCAGGGTGGCCTTCGACAGGGTGGCAGGATAGATGCTGTCCAGTTGGCTGTTGAAGACGTGCGTGGTCATCAGCATGCGCATCTGTCCTTGGGCTATCAGTTGACGGTAAGGTTCCAGTTCGGCGTCGGTCCATGTGTCGCTGACGTCGGCCATGCCCAGATGGGTGTCATCCTTCGAGCTGCCGTGGCCGGGGAAGTGCTTCGGACAGGCAATCACACCGCGTTGCTGCAGTTCCGAGATCCATATCTTCGCGCAGGTGGTCACCCGCGATGGGTCTCCGCCGAAACTGCGTTCCAACTTGCCGATGATGGGGCAATTGGGGTTGACATTGACATCCACACAAGGGGCGAAATCCAGATTGATTCCTGCATCCGCCAGGGTTTTGGCGGTGAGTTTGGCTTGGTAGCGAACGCTGGCGTCGCCTTCCTTCGACGATTGCTGGGCCGATTTGAATGGGGGGAAGCCCATCGTCTGTTTCAGTCGGTTCACGCGGCCGCCCTCCTGGTCAATGCCTATCAGCAGTTTCTCCTCGCTCAAACCTTGTAGTGCGGTGCAGAGGGCTTTCAGCTGTTTCGGCGAAGTGATGTTGCGCGGACGCGATTGCGAAGGCACATCGTATTCGAATAGTATCACGCCTCCGATATGGTAGTCTCTGATGTCTCGCACGATGTGGTTCGTGTCGGCAATCTCGGTGCCGCGAAAGCCGACCACCAACATCTGGCCGATCTCTCGCCGTAGGGCTTGGTCCTCAGGACTATATTCGGGTGTCGGCTGTGCGTTGACGCACGAAAGGCAGCAGATGAGCGGACAGAGCAGAAGGGCTTTTCTGAATTTTTTCTGTAGTGTATTTATCATGGTTGGTGTGTTGATCTCTTTGAAGGGTAGGGTGGGGGTGACAGTCTCAGTGGGGGTGTCAGCTGCGTTCGAAGGGGATGCGGTTCACTATCGAGCGTCCCAGTGTCACCTCGTCGGCATATTCCAGGTTGTCGCCGATGGCGATGCCGCGGGCAATGGTGGTCACCTTCACCTGCGGGAATTGCTTCAGTTGTCGGTCGATGTAGATGTTGGTGGTGTCGCCCTCCATGGTCGTCGGCAAGGCAAGAATGACCTCTTCAATCGCCTCTCGTTCCACCCTTTCAATCAGCTGGCCGATGGTCAGGTCGTTGATTCCGATGCCGTCCAGTGGCGAGATGACGCCGCCCAGCACATGGTAGACACCGCGATACTGCTGGGTGTTCTCTATGGCCATCACCTCCTGTATGTTCTCTACAACGCACACAATCTTCTGGTTTCGTTTCTCGCTGGAACAAATTGGACAGACCGGTGTGTCGCTGATGCAATGGCAGCGGCTACAGTAGTGCGAGTCGCTCTTCAGGCTTGTCAGAGCCCCGATGAAGGAGGCGAAGTCGCTATCCGACGATTTCAGCAGATGTAGCGCATAGCGCATCGCCGACCGCTTGCCAACTCCAGGCAAGGTGGCAATCTCGTCGACAGCATTTTCCAATATCTTAGAAGGAATTTCCATGGCTAAAAATCACATCAAACAAAAAAACCGCAATTAAAAAAAGTAAGACGTTAAGCTAAAAGTAAGTTTAGAATATAAGATAGAATAAAAGTAGTAGGATAAGAAAGTGGATAGTTTTAAGACAAAGTCGAAATAAAAGTAAAGATATAAAGTGATGAAAAGTAAGAGTTAAGAAGTGATGTAAACTAAGAAAAATATAAGATATAAGAAGTGATGAAAAGTAAAGATATAAAAGTAATGTATAGCAAAAAAGTAAAGAAGTAGAGCAGCAAATAAAATACCAAATTAACAAAAGTCAATAACGCAGTATCCGGAGAAAAAGTATAGTCAAATCCAACAAAATTATCAAAAGCCCAATAAAATGCCTTCTCTCACAAAAAGCATCGAATCTCGTTATCCCGAAAAAAGTTGAAGACCCCACCCGCCACCCCGTATCCAAAACCCAACTCCCAAATAGAACTCGCCCCGTTAATAAAAAACGCTTCTTCTCCCGCAGCTTGCTGGAGGGTGAAGCAGAGAGCCAGTGGCTCTCTACGATAGCGACGGAAGGAGCGGAGAAAGCCACCCACCGCGGTGGCTGCGCTTAGAAGAAGCGCTCCGCCGATTCGAATACGGCGGCAAAAACATTACTAAATCCAACCCCGCCACCCCGTATCTAAAACCGATCCCTCAATAGAACGCCCCCACTCAATAAAAAACGCTTCGTCCCCAGTAGCTTGCTGGAGGGTGATAGGAAATCACAAGCAGGAGGCTGTAAAGGTCGCAGGGTGTCTGAGCGCGATAACCTTCAAAAGCCAAAAAGAAAGCCAGAACCTCAAACCAACCGACCAAAGTAAAAAAGCACCGACGTACCTGCGAGTTCCTGCGCCACAGCCTCCTGAGCCGATGATTTCCATCGCCCGGAAGCAGCGGACAATCTCCGTACGTGAAAGAGCCGCTTTCTTTTGCAACTTTTCTTTCCGGCTCTGGCGAAAGAAAAGTTGAGGAAAGGGCAGATGAAGAAGATAAGATGAAGAAGGAAGAAAAGAAAAAAGAAATGCTGATAGCCTATAAGAGGAAGAAATGTTGATAGGCAATAAAGAAACGCTAACCAAATAAAAGAAGAATCTTTTGCACCCCTCAGCCACTCAATAAGTGACTACTTTTCATATCACACCTCCTACCTCCTCAATCCCCATTTCACATACCCTCCCCAAAAAAGAACCAATATAAAGAACCCCCACACCTCTTCAACCAAAAACCAAAATCAACCCACACAAAATCACCCTCTTAACCCGCAAATCCCGCCGTTCTGCCAAAAAACAGAAAAAATCACCCCAAATCTATCATTTTTGACTGCCCTAAACACCAGTTTCACCACTTTTCCTGCCAAAATAGTAACAAAAAATCAAAAAATAATTCATCACAAAATCAACGATATAAGGATTAAATGCAACAAAAAGTTGAAAAAAAGTTTTTCTGTTTTGGAAAAAGTAGTATCTTTGCAACCTCAAAACACGAAAAAAGAGTTGTTTGAAAGAATGGTGAAAAGCCGATGTAACTCAGTTGGTAGAGTAGCTGATTTGTAATCAGCCTGTCGGGGGTTCGAGTCCCTTCATCGGCTCGAACTGATGAAGCTCCATCCGAGCCATCGGTAAAACAATGGGGAAGTCGCATAGTGGCAATTGCAACAGACTGTAAATCTGTCCTCTTCGGAGTTCAGTGGTTCGAGTCCACTCTTCCCCACAAACCTACAGAGAAGCGGAAGTAGCTCATTTGGTAGAGCGATAGCCTTCCAAGCTATAGGTGGCGGGTTCGAGCCCCGTCTTCCGCTCTGATTCAACGGGCGGCGACAGGTTGACCGCCCCACGCTTCGAAAGAGGCATAAGCTGCAGTAGCTCAGCTGGTAGAGCGCATCCTTGGTAAGGATGAGGTCACCGGTTCAAATCCGGTCTGTAGCTCTTTTTTGTGTGCAGTGTGCAAGGGTGTTCATCATATTGAAATAAGTGAGACGCAATGTGTTGCGCCTCTACTTTGCGTGAAAAACGGTACACAAAGACATTGAGTGAAACTTTATTAATAAACATTTTAATACGTATTAGAAAATGGCAAAAGAAAAATTCGATCGTTCTAAACCGCACGTAAACATCGGTACGATTGGCCACGTCGACCACGGTAAAACTACCCTGACCGCCGCCATCACCCAAGTGCTCGCCTCCAAAGGTCTTTCCGAAGTGAAGTCCTTCGACGCCATCGACTCCGCTCCCGAAGAGAAAGAGCGTGGTATCACCATCAACACCGCTCACGTTGAGTATCAGACTGAGACTCGTCACTACGCTCACGTCGACTGCCCTGGTCACGCTGACTATGTGAAGAACATGGTTACTGGTGCTGCCCAGATGGACGGTGCTATCCTCGTTGTCGCTGCAACCGACGGTCCTATGCCCCAGACCCGTGAGCACATCCTGCTCGCTCGTCAGGTTGGTGTGCCCCAGCTGGTTGTCTTCCTGAACAAATGCGACCTCGTTGACGACCCCGAACTTCTCGACCTCGTCGAAATGGAAGTTCGCGAACTTCTCAGCAGCTACGACTATGATGGCGACAACATCCCCGTCATCCGTGGCTCCGCTCTGGCTGCCCTCAATGGTGAGCCTTCTGGTGTTGCTCAGGTTGAAGAACTTATGAAGGCTGTTGACGAGTGGATTCCCCTGCCCGTCCGCGCCGTCGATAAGGACTTCCTCATGCCCGTCGAGGACGTCTTCTCCATCACCGGTCGTGGTACCGTCGGTACCGGCCGTATCGAGACTGGTGTTATCCACACCGGCGACCCCGTCGATATCATCGGTATGGGTGCTGAAAAACTGAAATCCGTCGTTACCGGTGTCGAGATGTTCCGCAAGATCCTCGACGAAGGTGAAGCTGGCGACAACGTTGGTCTGCTGCTCCGCGGTATCGATAAGGACGAGATCCGTCGTGGTATGGTGATCGCTAAACCCGGTTCCATCAAACCGCACCACAAATTCGAGGCTACCGTCTATATCCTCAAGAAAGAAGAAGGTGGTCGTCACACTCCGTTCCACAACAACTACCGTCCTCAGTTCTACTTCCGTACCACTGACGTGACCGGTACCATCATCCTCCCCGAGGGTCGTGAAATGGTTATGCCTGGTGACAACTTGACCATCACCGTCGAACTGATCGCCGACATCGCTCTGAACGAGAACCTCCGCTTCGCTATCCGCGAAGGTGGCCGTACCGTCGGTTCCGGTCAGGTGACCAAGATTATTGAATAATAATCGATAAAACCTGTAGGGGCGTACCCCTGTGTACGTCCCTCTTACAGGGGCATAGTTAAATGGCATAATGACGGTCTCCAAAACCGTAGTTGGGAGTTCGATTCTCTCTGCCCCTGCCAATAAAATCGAAAGTAAGATGTCTAAATTCGGAGATTATGTAAAGTCAAGCTACGACGAACTGGTGCACAAAGTGTCGTGGCCCTCTTTTAAAGAGCTGCAGAACAGCGCTGTCGTTGTTGCTGTGGCTGCGCTCATCCTTGCCCTTGTGGTCTTCCTTATGGACTACATCTTCGGCATCCAGGGTGGCGTTTGGAAAGGTATATTAGGAATCTATTATTCTATTGTCGGATAACACTGTCATCGTGCTCCGCGCGCTCTAGCGCCAGCACGGGCCGGTCTTGCTTCCCAATTCCAATTGAGACTGGCTGTCGACTAGGGGTGGAAGACACCGTCGGCGAAGGCTGTGCCCGCAAACCTCAACCAACAATAGGAATCATATCTTCTTCAATCAGTTTTTAGAAATGGATCAGCAGTCTATGAAATGGTATGTCGTAAGGGCTATCAGTGGTAAAGAGAAAAAGGCCAAGGAATACATCGAAAGCGAAATGGCTAAACGTGGTTGGTCTGAACTCGTACCCCAGGTCCTTATCCCTACTGAGAAAGTCTATTCTATCCGCAACGGCAAGAAAGTTATCAAAGAACGTAACTTCTTCCCGGGTTATGTGTTGATAGAGGCCGACTTGAAAGACGAGATTATCCCCGTCATTCAGAACGTACCCAATGTCTTAGATTTTCTTCGTGAGAAAGAAGGCGACCCTATCCCCATGCGCCCCGCTGAAGTGAAACGCATCCTTGGCAACATGGATGAGCAGCTCGACAGCGACGGCGGACTCCTCGACAAATTCCTCGTCGGCGAACCTGTCAAGGTCATCGACGGACCGTTCAATTCCTTCTCCGGTATCGTGGAAGAGGTGAACGAAGAAAAGATGAAGCTCAAAGTGACGGTCAAAATCTTCGGACGTAAGACCCCCCTCGAGCTCAACTACAACCAGGTCGAGAAGGAATAGCCTCTCCCTGCCGTCCGGCCAGTCCGGAGGGCTTCTCCGTTCTATCCGCTAAACACTCCAGAAGTGTGATCCAAAAATAGACATTGTAAATTACAAATTATTTTAAATTTTCATTCAATGGCAAAAGAAATTGCAGGATTGATTAAGCTTCAGATCAAAGGCGGCGCCGCCAACCCGGCTCCTCCCGTAGGTCCCGCATTGGGTGCCAAAGGTGTCAACATCATGGAGTTCTGCAAGCAGTTCAACGCTCGTACGCAGGACCAGGCCGGCAAAATTCTGCCCGTCATCATCAATGTCTACACCGACAAGTCCTTTGATTTCGTAGTAAAGACTCCCCCTGTTGCCGTTCAGCTGAAAGAGGCTTCCAAGGCTCAGAAAGGTTCCGCCGAACCTAACCGCGTCAAGGTGGCTTCCGTCACTTGGGAACAGGTGCGTCAGATCGCCGAAGCCAAAATGCCCGACCTCAACTGCTTCACTATCGAATCAGCTATGAGCATGGTGGCCGGCACCGCACGCAGCATGGGTATCACTGTTACGGGTGAGAACCCCCTCGCAAAGTAAATCAAACTAAAAGTAACCGTGGAAGCAGCCCCCCAGAGGGTCTGCGCCTGACCACAAAAAACAAGAAAAATGGCAAAACTATCTAAGAAACAAAAAGAGGCTTTCGCTAAATTCGACAAGACCAAGGTCTATTCCCTCGAGGAAGCTGTTTCGGTAGTCAAACAAATCACCTACACCAAATTTGATTCGAGCTTCGATATCGACGTCCGTCTGGGTGTCGACCCTCGTAAAGCCAACCAGATGGTTCGCGGTAGCGTCACCCTGCCTCACGGCACGGGTAAGACCGTTCGCGTGTTGGTGCTTTGCACTCCCGACAAGGAAGAAGAAGCTAAAGCCGCCGGAGCCGATTATTATGGTCTCGATGAGTACATCACCAAAATAAAAGGCGGTTGGACGGATGTAGATGTTATTATTACCATGCCTAGCGTCATGCCGAAAGTGGGCGCCCTCGGCCGTATCCTCGGTCCCCGTGGACTTATGCCGAACCCCAAAACCGGCACCGTTACAATGGAAGTCGGCAAGGCTGTCCAAGAGGCCAAGGCCGGTAAGATCGACTTCAAGGTCGACAAGTTCGGTATCATCCATACCGCTGTCGGTAAGTGCAGCTTCGATGAACAGAAAATCATCGAGAACACCCGCGAAGTGCTTTCGGCTATCATCAAGCTCAAACCTTCCGCTGCCAAGGGTACTTATGTCAAGAGCATTACTGTCTCCAGCACTATGAGCCCCGGCGTCAAGGTCGACACCAAAGCCGCTACATTGTAATCAAACAATTAAACGAAGTTATCAATCATGAGAAAAGAACAGAAAGACCAACTGATCAATTCCTTGTGCGAGGATATCAAGGCCTATCCGCATCTCTATATTGCTGATATCGGCGGCTTGAACTCGGTTCAGACCAGCAAGCTCCGTCGCGCCGCCTTCCGCAAGGAGGTCAAGTTGGAGGTTGTCAAGAACACTTTGCTCATCAAGGCTATGGAAAAGTCCGGCGTTGACTACTCCGAACTCAAGCCTGTGATCAAGGGTGAGACCTGCATCATGCTCTCTAATATCAACAACGCTCCCGCCAAGCTGATCAAGGAGTTCCTCGCCAACAACAAGGACGCCAAGAAACCGATCCTCAAGGGAGCTTATGTTGAAGAAAGCTTCTATGTGGGCGCCGAGCATCTGGATGCTCTTGTCAACATCAAGTCCAAAAGCGAACTCATCGCCGACGTTATCGCCCTGCTCCAGTCCCCCATCAAAAACGTTGTTTCCGGACTTCAGTCGGCCGGCAACACCATCTGCGGTGTGCTCGAAACATTATCGGAAAAAGCCGAATAATAAATCAATTTTCGTGCCCTGCTCCCGCAGGTCACAATTCAAACAAACAATTTGTAAAACATTTAAAATTTAGAATATCATGGCAGACATTAAAGCCTTAGCAGAAGAACTGGTTAACTTAACCGTTAAAGAAGTAAAAGAATTAGCTGACGTCCTGAAAGAGGAATACGGCATCGAACCCGCTGCAGCCGCTGTTGCTGTTGCCGCTGCTCCCGCCGCTGGTGGCGCCGCTGCTGCCGAAGAGAAGACCTCCTTCGACGTTATCCTCAAGGGTGTGCCCGATCAGACCAAGAAACTTGGCGTCGTGAAGGCTGTCAAGGATCTCGCTAGCCTCGGCCTCAAAGAGTCCAAAGAGCTCGTCGACAACGCTCCTAAGCCCGTTAAGGAAGGTGTTTCCAAGGACGAAGCTGACGCTCTCAAGAAAGCCCTCGAAGAAGCTGGTGCTGAAGTTGAGGTTAAGTAAGCTTACCACTGCTTGAAACTCAATAGGAATAGGGTCTCCGGCCATGGGTCGGAGTACCTATTCCTTATTGCTATGCTATCTACTCTTCGCGCGTGTTTATATATGGTCTAGCCTCCCTCATTACGCTACCCTCACTCCCGTCAACAGCATCCAGACCTCCGCACGCTCCACTACCCTGGCACCTCAGCCATCCCGCTCTACCGGATCGTAATTCGTAAATTTTAAATTTTTATCCCTTGGCACAGAATCAACCCACAGTAGTCAATTTCGCATCCGTCCGCAAGTTCCCCTATCCGGACTTCTTGGACATCCAACTCAAGTCGTTCCAGGATTTCTTCCAAATCGAGACCAACCCCGACAACCGCCTCGACGAGGGCCTCTTCAAGGTCTTCAAGGAGAATTTCCCCATCTCGGATGCCCGCAACAATTTCACTCTTGAATTTCTGGACTATTACATCGACCCGCCCCGCTACACCATCGAAGAGTGTATCGAGCGTGGCCTGACGTATAGTGTCCCCCTCAAGGCCAAACTGAAGCTCTCCTGCAACGATCCCGAAAACGAAGAGTTCCAGGCCATCGAACAGCCGGTCTATCTGGGCATGATACCCTACATGACCCCTAAGGGCACTTTCGTCATCAACGGTGCCGAGCGCGTCGTCGTGTCGCAGCTCCACCGCTCGCCGGGCGTATTCTTCGGTACCCAATTCCACTCCAACGGCACGCAGCTCTACAGCGCCCGTATCATCCCCTTCAAGGGCTCCTGGATGGAATTCACCACCGACATCAACAACGTGATGTACGCCTACATCGACCGTAAGAAGAAACTCCCCATCACCACCTTGCTCCGCGCCATCGGCTTCGAGACCGACAAGGAAATTCTGGATATCTTCGAACTGGCCGAAGAGGTCAAGGCCACCCGCGCCAACCTCAAGAAAAATATCGGTCGCAAACTCGCCGCTCGCGTCGTCGACTCCTGGATTGAGGACTTCGTCGATGAGGACACCGGTGAGGTGGTCTCCATGGAACGTACCGAAGTGGTTATCGAACGCGACGTGGAACTGACCGAGGAAAATATCGAGAAAATACTTGAACTCAACATAAAGACCATCCTTGTCACCACCGAGGACAAGGACGGCATCGACTATTCTGTCATCTACAACACCTTGAAGAAGGATACGGCCAATAATGCCAAGGAGGCCGTCGAATACATCTATCGCCAGCTGCGCAACGCCGAACCCCCAGACGAGGAGACGGCTCGCGGCATCATCGAAAAACTCTTCTTCTCCGACAAACGCTACGATCTGGGCGATGTGGGTCGCTACAGAATCAACACCAAGCTGAACCTCGACGTGCCCGACGAGGTCCGCGTGCTGACCAAAGAGGACATCACCTCTATTATAAAGTATTTAATTCTTCTTATTAATCAGAAGGCCGATGTCGACGATATCGACCACCTTTCCAACCGTCGTGTCCGCACCGTGGGCGAACAGCTCTCCGCCCAGTTCGGCGTGGGTCTGGCCCGTATGGCCCGCACCATCCGCGAACGTATGAATGTGCGCGACAACGAGGTCTTCACCCCCACCGAACTCATCAACGCCAAGACGCTCTCGTCGGTCATCAACTCCTTCTTCGGCACCAACCAGCTGTCGCAGTTCATGGATCAGACCAACCCCTTGGCCGAGCTGACCCACAAACGCCGTATCTCGGCTCTGGGTCCTGGTGGTCTTTCGCGCGACCGCGCCGGTTTCGAGGTGCGCGACGTGCACTACACCCATTACGGACGCCTCTGTACCATCGAGACTCCTGAAGGCCCCAACATCGGTCTGATCTCCTCCCTCAGCGTCTACGCCAAGATCAACAACCTGGGCTTCATCGAAACGCCTTACATGCGCGTCGACAACGGCCAGGTGCAGCTGAACGAGGAACCGGTCTACTACACCGCCGAGGCTGAAGAAAACAAAACCGTGGCTCAGGCCACTACGGCTCAGGACGAAGAGGGTCACATCCTCGACGAGCGTGTCAAGGCTCGCCGCCAGGCCGATTTCCCCATCGTCTCCCCGCAGGAGGTCGACCTCATCGACATCGCCTCCAACCAGATCGCCTCTATCGCCGCATCGCTCATCCCCTTCCTCGAACACGATGACGCCAACCGCGCCTTGATGGGTTCGAACATGATGCGTCAGGCTGTCCCGCTGCTCAACCCCGAAATTCCTATCGTCGGTACGGGCATCGAACAGGCAGTGGCCGAAGACAGCCGCGTGCTGCTTAACGCCATCGGCGATGGCGTGGTCAAATACGTCGACTCCACCCGCATCGTCATCGAACACACCCGCACCGAACAGGAGCGCCTGGTGAGCTTCGACGACGACACCTACGAATACCGTCTTACCAAATACCAGCGCACCAACCACAGCACGGCCATCAACTTGCGCCCCATCGTCCGCAAGGGCGACAAGGTCAAGAAGGGTCAGGTGCTCTGCGAAGGCTACGCCACCCAGGGCGGCGAACTGGCTCTGGGCCGCAACATGATGGTGGCCTTCATGCCTTGGAAGGGTTACAACTTCGAGGATGCCGTGGTGATCTCCGAGCGCGTGGTGCGTGAGGATATCTACACCTCCGTCCATGTCGAGGAATACACCCTCGAGGTGCGCGAAACCAAACGCGGCGACGAGGAACTGACCCGCGATATCCCCAATGTCAGCAGCGACGCTACCAAGGACCTCGACGAGAACGGTATCATCCGCATCGGCGCCGAAGTCAAGGAGGGCGACATCCTCATCGGTAAGATCACCCCCAAGGGCGAATCCGACCCCACTCCCGAGGAGAAACTGCTGCGCGCCATCTTCGGCGACAAGGCGGGCGACGTCAAGGACGCCTCCCTCAAGGTGCCCCCGTCGGTCCGTGGCGTGGTCATCGACAAGAAGCTCTTCACCCGCGTGGTCCGCGACCGCAAGGCCCGCGCCCGCGAAAAAGAACTCCTGGCCAAGCCGGAAGAGGAGTACAACAACGAACTCGCCAAGCTGAAAGAGGTCCTCATCGACAAGCTCCTCGTCATCTTGGCCAACAAGACCTCCAACGGCGTCTACAATTCGCACAAGGAGGAACTCATCCGCAAAAAAGAGAAATTCTCCATCAAGCAGCTCCGCAGCATCGATTTCACCGATGTCAACCCCAACCGTTGGACTTCCGACAAGGACACCAACAACCTCATCAAGGAACTGCTCAACAACTATAATATTAAGGTTCGCGAGGTCAACGGCCGATTCACCCGCAACAAGTTCGCCCTCACCGTGGGCGACGACCTCCCGAGCGGCATCGTCCAGATGGCCAAGGTCTACATCGCCATGAAGCGCAAACTGCGCATCGGCGACAAGATGGCCGGTCGCCACGGTAACAAGGGTATCGTCTCCAAAATCGTCCGCGCCGAGGATATGCCTTTCCTCGCCGACGGTACGCCGGTCGACATCGTCCTCAACCCGCTGGGTGTGCCTTCGCGTATGAACCTGGGTCAGATCTACGAAACCGTCCTGGGATGGGCAGGCAAGAAACTCAACAAACGTTTCAAGACGCCTATCTTCGACGGTGCCACCCTCGAACAAATCAACGGTTACATGGAAGAGGCAGGCCTCCCCGCCAACGGACGCACCTACCTCTACGACGGCGAAACGGGCGAACGCTTCGACCAGCCGGCGACAGTGGGCTACATCTACATGCTCAAACTGCACCACATGATCGACGACAAGATGCACGCCCGTAGCATCGGCCCCTACTCCCTCATCACCCAGCAGCCCCTCGGCGGTAAGGCCAACTTCGGTGGTCAGCGTTTCGGTGAGATGGAGGTCTGGGCCCTCGAGGCCTTCGGCGCTTCGCACGTCCTTCAGGAGGTGCTCACCGTCAAGTCCGACGACGTCATGGGCCGCGCCAAGACCTACGAGGCTATCGTCAAGGGCGACAACCAGCCTACTCCGGGCATCCCCGAGTCGTTCAACGTCCTCGTCCACGAACTCCGCGGACTCGGACTGGAGGTAACTTTTGATTAAAAAAGATCTTAAGGACCTTAAGGCCTTATCGACCTTAAAGCCTTTAAATACTAGAAAACAATATGGCATTTAAACAAGAATCACAGAAGAACGATTTCAATTCGATAACCATCTCTCTGGCTTCGCCGGAGTCCATCAAAAAGCGCTCCTACGGTGAGGTGACCAAGCCCGAGACCATCAACTACCGCACCTACAAGCCCGAACGCGACGGCTTGTTCTGCGAACGTATCTTCGGCCCCACCCGCGACTGGGAGTGCCATTGCGGCAAATACAAACGCATCCGCTACAAGGGCATCGTCTGCGACCGCTGCGGCGTCGAAGTGACGGAGAAAAAAGTGCGCCGCGAACGCATGGGCCACATCGAACTTACTGTCCCTGTGGCACACATCTGGTTCTTCCGTACCCTTCCCAACAAGATCGGTACCTTGCTCGACATCCCCAGCAAGAAGCTCAACCAGGTCATCTACTACGAGAAATACGTGGTCATCCAGCCCGGTAAGGCGGTCCTCAACGACGTCCCCGTCAAGAAGCTGGACCTCCTCAACGAAGAGGAATACTACGCCATCATGGAGAACCTGCCGGTCAACAACGACCAGCTCGAGGATACCGACCCCGACAAATTCATCGCCGGCATGGGCGCCGAGGCTCTCTACGTGCTACTTCGCGACCTCGATCTCGACCGCTTGAGCTACGAGCTGCGCGACCGCGCCAACAAGGAAAGCTCCAACCAGCGCAAGCAGGAGGCCCTCAAACGCCTCAACATCGTCGAGTCCTTCCGCGAATCGCGCCGCCGCATGCAGGCCCGCGGCATGGACAACTGCCCGGAATGGATGATCCTCAACATCATCCCGGTCATCCCGCCCGATCTGCGTCCCCTCGTCCCGCTCGATGGCGGCCGCTTCGCCACCAGCGACATCAACGAGCTCTATCGTCGCGTCATCATCCGCAACAACCGCCTCAAACGCCTGCTCGAAATCAAGGCGCCCGAGGTCATCATGCGCAACGAGAAGCGCATGCTTCAGGAATCGGTCGACTCCCTCTTCGACAACAGCCGCAAGGTCAGCTCCGTCAAGAGCGACAGCAACCGCTCCCTCAAGTCCCTCAGCGACTCCCTCAAGGGCAAGCAGGGCCGCTTCCGTCAGAACCTGCTCGGTAAGCGTGTCGACTACTCCGGCCGTTCGGTCATCGTGGTCGGCCCCGAACTCAAAATGCACGAGTGCGGCTTGCCGAAGGACATGGCTTCCGAATTGTTCAAACCCTTCATCATCCGCAAGATGCTCGAACGCGGCCTGGTCAAGACCGTCAAGAGCGCCAAGCGTATCGTCGACCGCAAGGATCCCGTCGTGTGGGAAATCCTCGAAAACATCCTGAAGGGTCATCCTATCATGCTGAACCGTGCCCCGACGCTTCACCGTCTGGGTATCCAGGCTTTCCAGCCCAAACTGGTCGAAGGTAAGGCCATCCGCCTCCACCCGCTGGTGTGTACGGGCTTCAATGCCGACTTCGACGGCGACCAGATGGCTGTCCATGTGCCGCTGGGCAACGCCGCCATCCTCGAAGCGCAGCTGCTCATGCTCTCCACCCACAACATCCTCAACCCGGCCAACGGTGCACCTATCACCGTGCCGTCGCAGGACATGGTGCTGGGTCTTTACTACATGACCAAACCGCGCCGCACCACCGAGACCGAGGTGGTCCGCGGCGAAGGCCAGCGCTTCTATTCCCCCGAAGAGGTGGTCATCGCCTACAACGAGAAACGGGTCTCCCTCAACGCCTGCATCTCCGTCCGCCTCAACCAGTTCAAGGGCCGCGACGAATACGACTTCGTCCATACCGACCGCTCCTTCTCCGAAATCATCAAGGACCGCGAGGGCCATATCCTCACCGACCGCGACTGCGAGAATGAGGAGGAAATCAACCAGCGCTGCCGCACCGAATATGAAGTGGTGCGCGACAACGAAGGCTTCCCCGTCGTCGACGCCAACGGCCACTACATCAAGACCGACCGTCTCCGCACCACCGTCGGCCGCGTCATCTTCAACCAGGTCGTCCCGGTCTCCTATGGCTACATCAACCAGGTCATGGGCAAAAAGACCTTGCGCGACATCATCGGCGACCTCTTCACCGTCTGCGGCAATGCGGCTACGGCCAACTTCCTCGACGACATCAAGTCAATGGGTTACCGCATGGCTTTCAAGGGCGGCCTCTCCTTCAACTTGGGCGACGTCATCATCCCCGTCGAAAAGGAACAGATGATTGCCCACGCCAACGAGGAGGTCGAGGAGGTCATGGCGCAATATGCCATGGGTCTTATCACCAACAACGAACGTTACAACCACGTCATCGATATTTGGACCAACACCAACAACCAGCTCACCGAGACGCTCATGAAGCGCCTCAAGGCCGACAACCAGGGCTTCAACCCCATCTACATGATGTACGACTCGGGTGCCCGTGGTAGCAAGGAGCAGATCCGTCAGCTCTCTGGCATGCGTGGCCTGATGGCCAAGCCGCAGAAGGCTGGTGCCGCTGGCAACGAGATCATCGAGAACCCCATCATCTCCAACTTCAAGGAGGGTCTGTCGGTGCTCGAATACTTCATCTCCACCCACGGTGCCCGTAAGGGTCTGGCCGATACCGCTCTGAAAACGGCTGATGCCGGCTACCTCACGCGTCGTCTGGTCGACGTGGCACACGATGTCATCATCACCGAAGAGGACTGCGGCACCCTGCGCGGATTGCCGACTACGGCCCTCAAGAAAGGCGAGGACATCGTCCAGTCGCTCAGCGAGAAGATATTGGGCCGCACTTCGGTTCACGACATCTTTGACCCCGAAACCGATGAACTCATCGTGGCTGCCGGCGAAGAGCTCACCGAAGAGATCTGCCGCCGCATCGAAGAGGCCCACATCGAAGAGGTCGAAATCCGTTCCGTGCTCACCTGCGAGGCCAAACACGGCGTCTGCGCCAAGTGCTACGGCCGCAACCTGGCCACGGGCAAGATGGTACAGAAGGGCGAGGCCGTTGGCGTCATCGCCGCACAGGCCATCGGTGAACCTGGTACGCAGCTGACCCTCCGTACCTTCCACGTCGGTGGTGTGGCCGGTGGCAACATCGGTACCACCTCCAGCATCGAGGCCCACCACGAAGGTCGCCTCGAAATCGACGAACTTCGCAGCATCCCCTATACCGATGCCGCCGGCGAGAACTACCATATCGTCATGGGCCGTTCCGCCGAAATGCGTATCGTCGACCCCAAGACCGATGTCACCCTCTTCTCCGCTTTGCTCCCCTACGGTGCCAAGCTCTTCAAATTGGCTGGCGAAAATGTCTCTCGTGGCGACCTCATCGCCGAGTGGGACCCCTACAACGTGGTCATCATGTCCGAAGTGGCCGGTAAGGTCAGCTTCGAGAATGTCATCGAGAACGTCACCTTCCGCGTCGAAAGCGACTCCCAGACGGGTCTGCAGGACAAGGTCATCATCGAATCGCGTCTGCGTACCAAGAACCCCACCCTCAACATCGTCGACGACGAGGGCAATATCCTCAAGGTCTACGACTTGCCTGTGGGTGCCCATATCGGTGTCGACAACGGTCAGCAACTGCGCGCCGGCGACGTCATGGTCAAGATTCCGCGCTCCTTCGGTAAGGCTGGCGATATCACGGGCGGTCTGCCGCGTGTCACCGAGCTCTTCGAGGCCCGCAACCCGAGCGACCCCGCCATCGTGGCCGAAATCGACGGTATCGTCTCCATCGCCAAGAAGCTGAAACGCAACAACCGCGAAATCACCATCACCTCCAAGACGGGCGAGCAGCGCAGCTATCTCATCAGCACTAGCAAGCAGATCCTGGCTCAGGATCAGGACTACGTCAAGGCGGGTACCCCCCTCTCCGAGGGATCCATCACCCCGGCCGACATCCTGGCCGTCAAGGGCCCCATGAAGGTGCAGGAATACATCGTCAACGAAGTCCAGGAGGTCTACCGTCTCCAGGGTGTGAAGATCAACGACAAGCACTTCGAAGTCATCGTCCGTCAGATGATGCGCAAGGTCGAGATCGAAGACCCGGGCGACACCCGTTTCCTCGAAGGCGAACTGGTCAACAAGATCGACTTCCACGAAACCAACGACGAAATCTTCGGCATGAAGGTCGTCGAGGATAAGGGCGACAGCGAAACCCTCGAGAACGGTCAGATCATTACGGCCCGCAAACTGCGCGACGAGAACTCCATCCTGCGCCGTCAGGACAAGCAGCTCGTCACCGCACGCGAAGCCAAACCTGCCACCGCCAAGCAGATTCTGCAGGGTATCACCCGCGCCTCCCTCCAAACCAAGAGTTTCATCAGTGCCGCCTCCTTCCAGGAGACCACCAAGGTGCTCACCGAGGCCGCCATCAATGCCAAACAGGACTTCCTCGAGGGCATGAAGGAGAACGTTATCGTCGGCCATCTGATCCCCGCCGGTACCGGTCTCCGCGAATACCAGGATCTCATCGTTGGCGAGAAGGCCAATCTGAAGAAATAACAAACCCTTCACACAAAAGAGTGATTGCCTGCCCATCAAGCAATCACTCTTTTTTTAGTTTGTGGTGAAGGCGCTTCACACATCAATCCATCAACATCCAAACCCACATTTCTTATGGCACAAGACAAAAACAACCCCAATAATTTGAATCTTAGCATCAACGACGAGGTCTCGCAAGGCACCTACAGCAATTTGGCCATCATCACCCATTCTCCGGCCGAATTCATCCTCGATTTTGCACAAGCCCTTCCCGGCCGCGAAGGCGCCACGGTGCGTCAGCGCATCATCATGTCGCCCTATCATGCCAAGCGCCTCGCCATGGCCCTCAACGGCAACCTACAGAAGTACGAGGAGACCTTCGGCATCATCGAGGAGCCACATGGTCCTAACGATGCCATCCCCTACAATATGGTCCCTCAAGGCAAGGCCTAAACCGGACCGAGGGCTGTGACTCCTTGTCCAAATACCACCATACAGCACAACGCATACAGGATTGGCTTCGCAAGAGGTTGACGTCCAGCACGGCAGTATGGTGGGATTGCCATCTTTTGGGGCACGACACAATAAAACCCTTTCTGTGCCGTTCCTCTTATAGCGTCTCCGTTGGTGTCTACGACAAACGAGGAGATGTCAAATGTATGAGAATCATAAAATAAAGGTACTATGGTGGACAACAAATACATCCGTTTCGACTGGGCTGCCAAGCGCATGCTCCGCGACAAGGCCAACTTCGATGTGCTCGAAGGCCTGATAACTGTATTGATAGGGGAGGAGACCAAGATTGTGGAACTCCTGGAGAGCGAAGGCAATCAGAATGCTCCCGACGACAAATATAACCGCGTCGACGTGATGGCCCGCAACAGCAAAGGCGAGTACATCATTGTTGAGGTACAGCTTACCCGCGAGATCCACTATCTGGAACGGATGCTCTATGGCACATCTAAGGTGGTGACCGACAACATACGTCTCGGCGAGAAGTACGACCAGGTCAAGAAGGTCTATTCCATCAATATTCTTTATTTCCCATTGGGCAGCGGCAAGGACTATGTCTATCATGGCACCACGCACTTTGTTGGCATCCATACTCACGACGAGCTCAGCATCACCGATTATGAAGCCAACACGTTGGGTATGCGTAACCCGAGCGATGTCTTCCCGGAGTATTACCTTATCCGTGTCAATGAATTTAACCAGCTGGCCACCACGCCCCTGGAGGAATGGTTGGACTATCTTAAGAATGTCCATATCAAGGACGACACCACGGTGCCGGGCCTTCAGGAGGCACGTGCCAAACTCCGTTACATGCAGATGGATGAGAAGGAGCGCCGCCAGTATGAGCGCGATATGGAAAACCAGATGATCCAGAACGACGTGCTCGAAACCGCCCGCATCGAAGGAAAAGCCGAAGGCCGCGAAGAAGGTCGTGCCGAAGGCCGCGCCGAGGGTCGTGCCGAGGGTCGTGAAGAAGGCCGTGCCGAAGGTCGCGCCGAAGGTCGCGCCGAAGGTCGCGCCGAAGGCTATACCGAAGCCATGCGAGAAAATGCCAGAAAGATGAAGGCTAAAGGCATCCCCTCTGATACAATCGCCGATGTCACGGGTCTATCCATTGCCGACATCGAAAAATTATAGTATCCCTTCGTTAGACTAATAAAGCATTCCAGCGATATATCAGCAGGGCGGAAATATCATATTTCCGCCCTCTTTTTTCCCCCCTACGCTCGCTTGCGAGCATAATTCTGTGAAAGCCGCCATCTCCACCCAGCCGTCCCGAAAAAGCCTTTCTCCCTTTTTCTTTCTACTGCACGATGACGTGGCTGTTGCCACTTACTATGGCTTTGTTGCCGCCGCCGAAGACGTTGCCTAATATTTGGGCGTTGCCATCCAGAACCTGCGAGTTCCTGCGCCACAGTCCCATGCGACGATGATTTCCATCGCCCGGAAGCCGCGGACCATCGACGAACCCAGAAAGCACTTTTTCTTTGTGAGCGTTTCTTTTTTTGTTTAGGAAAAAAGAAATGCGGAAAAAACAAGGAAGAAAAATAATGCGGAAAAAATGCGGAAAAAAGAAATGCGAAAGAAAAAAAGAAGACAAACACGAAAACGAAGACGAAGAAGAAAAACAAACACGAAAACAAAGACGAAAACGAGGACGAAGAAAAAAACGAAGAAGAAAAAACAGAGACGAAAACAAAGACGAAACCGAAGAAAAAAAACAAAAACAAAAAAGAACCCCAATATTCCTGTATTTAATTTCCTTCAGCTCCATAGACCAGCATCACTCAATAAAAAACGCTTCTTCCCCAGCAGCTTGCTGTAGGGCGATAGGCAAATCACGAGCAGGGGGCTGTAAAGGCGCAGGGTGTCTGAGCGAGTAGACCCCCTTACGCCAATAGAACGCCCCAAGGCCCTAAAAAACAGACAAAAGTCCAAAGGCAACGACAGACCTGCGAGTTCCTGCGCCACAGCTCCATGCGACGATGATTTCCATCGCCCGGAAGCCGCGGACCATCGACGTACCCAGAAAGCACTTTTTCTTTGCGAGCGTTTCTTTTTTTGCTTAGGAAAAAAGAAATGCGGAAAAAACAAGGAAGAAAAATAATGCGGAAAAAATGCGGAAAAAATGCGGAAAAAAGAAATGCGAAAGAAAAAAGAAGACAAACACGAAAACGAAGACGAAGAAGAAAAAACAGGGACGAAGACGAAAACAAAAGCGACGAAGAAGAAAAAACAAACACGAAGACGAAGAAAAAAACGAAGAAGAAAAAACAGAGACGAAGAAAAAAACGAAGAAGAAACCAAAACAAAATCAAATAAAAGTAATCCAAAAAAAAGCATAGAGAACCCAATGAAAAAAAGGAGTAAATGGAGATAAAAATCCCCCGAAAAAAAACCGAAAAAAAAACAAAAAACCTTTCTTTCCCCCTCCCCCTTCCCCCTTCCCCCTCCTCTCCCCCCATTATCATACCATCACCAACACCAAACAAAAACCACCATAACCAACAGAATATCAATATAAAACATGCGCCTAAAGAACCCCCCATCGCTACACCACCTCTTAATTTTAGTTAAATTCCCCCATAATACCTTATAAAATCAACAAAATATGTACTTTTGCAAACTTATAAACCCTATAATTATTAATCATTTTCATGGTAAAAAGGCCAAAGCATATACACTATAACTCCTCGATGTCCCGCTCCTGTCGACATAGCACGCAACTTCCCCCCATCTTTTTTTCTCGTCTTTTTGCTACAATTCGCATACATTCTTAAAGCTTATGAGGATATTTTCTACTCGCTTGAATTTTAATGTTTTTCTATTCAACAAATCATCGATCGGAACGTTGCCATCTGTTCTCTTGATCATGCTGATGGCTCTCTGTGTCCCGTCTTTCGGACAAACTGTCCCGGCAACGGGTATAGTAGGCAATACTGTCATCTTCAACGACCTTGAAGACCATGGCTGGACCTACTACAGTGCCAAGCCTGACGACGACTACCCCGACGTCATGCGCTCACCCAACCCGCGCAACGTGAAGATAACCTACCGTGCCGGAAGCGTCGACAACGCCTCGGCACCTGCTGTCTCGTCCACCGAACCTCAGAACGAGTTCGTCTACTATAAGACCATCGAGCAGAAAGCCTGGGGCAACAGCGAAGGCCGCTGGCTGACAGGCGACTACGCCTACCGCGTCATCCCCAACCCCTTCAGCAAGCGTCCCCGCACCAATGGCACTACGGGCACCTCCGGCTTCTACGGCTTCGCAGGATGGAAGATTGTAAGCGGAGGCGAATACATCAACGGATACAACAACAACCAAGTGTTGCCGCTGGAACAGAAGATTAATTTCGTCGACTTGGACTACGACGCCTCCAACCCCAATGCCGTAACGGCTGAGGTGGAGTTCGAGGCCACCTGGACCTCCGCCAGCGTGGTGATATTCAACAAAACCGGTAACATAACCAACAGCGATCCGTCGGGCTTGAACACGAACGGCACCTACGAGACCAACTTCATTGTCGTCACCGACAACCGTACCCATACCGTGTCTGGTCTCACCAAGGGGGTCACCGTCTCAAGCCGCTATCCCGACGGCAACGCAGGCGGCGGAACTCCCACCATCAGCAATTTCACTACCAATTCCGCTCCTGCCAAGTTGGAATACATCCAGATTGGCGACGGCACTACGCCTGTCCATCCCACCACCCCCAGTGTCAACTCGTCCACCGGTGCCGGCACCGGCACCTTCACGGCTCAGGCTGGCGAACTCATCGTGGGTCGTGGATGCACGGGAACGGTCAATTATGTCTGCTCCGGTGGCAGCGGGGGCAAATACAGTTTCCGAATTGAAAGCGGAAAATACATCTATATGTATACCATGAGTAGCGGTGGTGCCAATGCCAATAATTATGGCCGTGTCATGCTTGGTTGCGATTACGACCGCGCTGCCGACGACGGCATCGAAGGCAATGGAACAGGCGACAACACCAAACTGCGCATCGTCAACTATTGCTCTTTGGACGGTGGCGGTGCCGCTGGAAACAATGCCAGCGAACTCCTCGACATCACTGTCAAGAGTGGCTACTACGGCTTCTCGGCCAACCCGTCTCTGTATACGGGTGCTAGCGCTCCCGACGGTTACGGCCTCGGCATTGGCGGCAATACGGATAACTATACTGGATTGGTTGGCGACTTCGTCACTACGGGTCCCAATGGCGAATCGGTCACCTATACCTATACGGCTGGCGATGTGAATAATATAACAGGAAACAACAACCGTTGGCGTAAGCTTTTGTCGTTCTATGTGGGCCCTACCCGCGGAGCGGGCAAAGGTGGTGTGAACCGTATGCTGGTCGAGGGCGGCGAATTCAATAGCATCAACGGTGGCGGCACCAGACCGGGTGCCGACAACGCAGCCACAAACAACGTCATGGGCTACTATTTCCGCATGAAAGGTGGTTGGGTCAAAGGTGCCGTCTATGGCACGGCCTCTATCTCCAACACCCGTGGCAGCCGATGCCTTGTCTTTACTGGTGGCGAGGTAAACGGTTGGGTGGCTGGCGGCTGCAATGGTACAGACTTCAGCGCAGGTGACGGAATCAACAACGGCACATGCTATATTTATGCAGGTGGTCGTACCCAACTCCGCTCGCACGACGGCAACGGCACCTACAACAACGCCTACGGATTGGTGTTCAACATCCCCGGCGGTCAGATTTTCGGCGCCGGTCGTGGCTTGGCGCCGGTCAATAACACCAATGTGAAATATTGTGGCTCCACTACCACGTCCTATGTGGCCGTGGCCGATGACTGTCATGTGGAACAGAACGTCTATGGCGGCGGCTACAACGGTGTGTCGAACAATAGCCATGTCTATATCTTGGGCGGCACCATCGGCAAGAAGGTCTTTGGCGGCACTGCCAGGGCTGTCTCTGAACATGCCGATTGGCGCTGCAACAACACCGATATCCGCATGTACGGCGGCACTGTGCTCGGCGGCATCTATGGCGGCCACGACGAGACGGGCATCCAATACCAAAATGCCAGCGTCAAGATCACCGGCGGTACCGTCGGTCAGCCGGGTCAGTTGGGCTTTGTCTTCGGCGGCGGCTTGGGTAGTGCCACCAGCGTCCGCCGGAATGTCACCGTCCAGATTGGCGAGGACTGCAACGCCACCTCCGGCGCCACCATCTATGGCGACGTCTATGGCGGCTCGGCCGAAGGCTTCGTCAACGGAACCGCTGCCAACAACACCTATTCTACCAACGTCACCCTCTACAAGGGCACCATCTACGGCGGCCTCTACGGCGGCGGTCTGGGCACCACAACGCCCAACCATCCGGCCGATGTCTATGGACCCGTCTCCGTCAAGGTCTTCGGCGGCAGCGTCCGCACCAACGACGGCACCGGCGAGAACGGCTCGGGCGGCGTCTTCGGCTGCAACAACACCAACGGCACCCCCATGGGCTCCGTCTCTGTCGACATCTATGGCACCGACCCCGCCGAGGAGGGCCATGAGTATGCCCTCTACGCCGTCTACGGCGGCGGCAACCGCTCCGACTTCACGGGCACTCCCGTGGTCACCGTCCACGGCTGCAGCAACCGCATCGAATATGTCTACGGCGGCGGCAACGCCAGCGCCGTGCGCCAGACCGATGTCACCATCTGGGGCGGCTATATCGGCAACGCCTTCGGCGGCGGCAACGGCTTCAGCGTCGACAACAACCATGGCAATCCATCGGCAGCGCACTACAACCCCGGCGCCAATATCACCACCGGCGGCACCCACCTCCTCATCCACGGCGGCACTGTCAAGTCGGTCTTCGGCGGCAGCAACCAGTACGGCACCATCAACGGCGGCATCAACGTCACCGTGACCGAACAGGACGAGACGGGCAGTGACGACTGCGGCAACCCCTACAGCCAATGCCCGCTGCGCATCACCGAGCTCTTCGGTGGCGGCAACGAGGCGCCGGCCCTCACCAGCGGCGGCGACTACATCAGCCCCAACGTGCAGATCAACTCGTGCGACGCCATCATCGACAACCTCTATGGCGGCGCCAAGCAGGCCTTCCACGGCGCACCCATCACCCTCAACGTCACCGGCGGCCATTTCCAGAATGTCTTCGGCGGCTCCAAGGGTACCCCCGAAACAGGTGCCGACATCGACGGCACCGTCACCCTCAACCTCCACGGCGGCACCATGCACAACGCCTTCGGCGGCAACGACGTCAAAGGCAACATTACGGGCAAGATCACCGTCAACGTGCTTTCCAACCAGGTGGCCTGTCCGCTGCATGTCGACAACGTCTTTGGCGGCGGCCAGGATGCATCCTATTCGCCCAACGACGCTGCGGCCCTCACGCCTGAAGTGAACATTCAGCATGGCACGGTGAACAATGCCGTCTTCGGTGGCGGCTTGGGTTCGGGCGCCGTCGTCACCGCCAACCCCAAGGTCACCGTCGGCGATGTCGCCAATCCCTCCTATCAGGCCACCGTGGGTGCCCGCCTCAACGACGACAGCGCCGACGGCGACGGCGACGTCTTCGGCGGCGGCTCGCAGGCTGCCGTCAGCGGCAACACCCTCGTCGTTGTGCCCAAAGCCAACACCATGATTACCAACAACGTCTTCGGTGGCGGCTCACAGGCCGGCGTCAGCGGCAGCACCGTGGTCAACATGTCCGCAGGCACCGTCACCACAGCCCTCTACGGCGGCTGCAACACCAGCGGCACCGTCGGCAACGGCACCACCGTCCTCATGTCCGGCGGCACCACCGCCACCGTCTATGGCGGCGGCCTCGGCGCCGGCACCACCGTCAACAAGGGCTCCGCCTCCTTCGGCGCCTCCGTCACCATCAGCGGCAACGCCTCCGTCAGCGGCAACGTCTTCGGCGGCGGCAACGCCGGACAGGTCAACGGCGGCACCCATGTCGTCGTCCAAGAATAAAGAGAAATTAGATATGAGATGTGATATATGAGATGTGAGAAGTGAGAAGTGAGAACGGAAAGCGGGATTGTAACGCTTTCCGTTTTTTTTTTCTGTTCCGAATATCTTCGTCTTCGTTTATATTTTCGTTTTCTTTTTTTGTTTCATTTCGATTTCCAAAAATAAAATCACCAATTTTTCTTTTTTGTGACCTTTATTTCCGTTTTTTACTATATGATTTTGTTTTTTTTAACACTTTGTTAAATATCAAACAAATTATTGGAAATGAATTTTTTGCGAGTTCTTTTCTCGGTTTTTTCCAGTTTTTGATTGCCTCGCTTTATTAATTATTTCTTACTAGAAGACACAAAATGTGTAATTTTGCATCGCCGTTAGTGGCTTCTTTTGGGTTTGCAGACGGTCGCGCATGTGGCCATCGGAAACGATAATAATCTCCATGATTCCGCATGCAAAGCGAGCAGGAAACATCGACAAACCCAAGCGAGAACGCTGACAGCAACCATCATAACAACCACTAAAACAACTACAACCACCGAAAATAAAAACAATATCACGATATGAACCTTACGACTATCCCGAACAGACTGGACAACACCACCTTCAACGAAACAAACTACACCACAACAGCGCCCCTGGCTCAGCGCTCGCAGTGCCCCCTCAAAGCCTTGCAGCGCCTCCTGCTCCTCGTCGCTCTCCTCTTTGCCACCACCACGGCATGGGGTCAGAGCGTCATAATGAATGGGGACTATTTTCTCACTCATAATGAAGCAGGTACAAATGTAAATGCAACAGCAACAACCACCTTTAACCCTACTACGTGTCTATGGTATGTCGACAATCAATATATCCAAACTGCAAATAGTGCGGGTGAAGCATTCGCTGGAAACAGTTATTTACAAAGAACATCATTGTTGATTGGAGGCGCAAGCAGATGGTCTCAGGCTTCCGACAATAATGCTGTCTATTATTATACCGGAGGCTACTACGGTGGTACATACTATATACTTCGACTCAATGGTTCAACATGGGAGATAACCAGTACAAATAGCGATTATGGAATTCCTTATGCTGTCGATATCAACGAGATAAATCAGGGCTTAACAGATTTTGAAATCACAGGGGGTGTTAGCAGTTTTAATGCGGCAGGTTCATCCACCTACGGCCATACCAACGCTGAATATTACGACCAGGATTATACGCATTACAGTTTCAACGGCAACAATTATTACGTCAACTCTTCGAATGTATCTACTACTACAGATCCAGTTACTGCGATTACCGATGCCTCTTACTATTCCTGGTCCCTGTCCGACAATGCCGATGGCTATGCCACCGTTAACAGCAGCACAGGCGAAGTGACCGTCACCAACATACCAACAAGCGGCAACCTTACGATTACGCTTACCTGCACTGCCTCTTACAATGGGCAAACTGCCACAGCAACCAAATCCATAACCCTGACCCAAACCGGCGTCAGCGGTGGCATCGTAACCCTCGACGACCGCGAGGACCACAACTGGACTTACTACAGCGGTGTTCCCTCCTCCGTCGACGGTGGCAACTATAACACCAACTATGTAGGCAAGCTCTACAGCCCTGATCCTCGCAATGTGAAGATAACATACAAAGCCAATGGTGGCGCCGTCTCTATCGACGAGAGCGAGACCCAATTTATATACTACAAAACCATTGAGAAAATCGATGGCGCATATAAATATACCGTCATCTCCAACCCCTTCAGCAAACGTCCCGATGGCAAAGGCTTCGGCGGATGGAGGATAAAAGAGGGTGCCAATTATATCAGTGGCTACAACGACGAAGCCATATTGCCACTGGACCAGGAACTGACGCTTACAAACCTCAATACAAATTATACCACCAATTGCATTTCGGCCGAGATAGAACTGGAAGCCACCTGGGTGGATCTGAACAATATTGTAAGAAGGACAGAAACGGGTAATTATACTTACTCTGCAACAGGAGGAACATACGAGACAAATATTCTCGTTCTTCAGAGAAGTCAGACGGGAACCGTCACTGTCAGCTCGCCCTGTACTATCATGATGGTAGAGCCTGATGGCAGCGTTGACTACCGCAACGCATATACGTTTTCTGGTTTAATCTCATTTAACCATAATGGTGTGACAAAGATAGAGTATTCTCATTGGACGCCAGGAAATGCTATTAATGCCAGAGGTCACAGTTTTACTATTGGCAGAGGAATGATTATGGATGGTACCAGGCGTGCTGTGACTGCATCATCAAATACCGGAGATAACGTGAATCAGATTTTTAAGATTGAGTCAGGCAATTTCAATACTTTTACGCACTATACGCAAAATCCAAGTTCCATCACAAAACAGTGGATATATTTCGGCAATGACTATGATCGCGCAAACGAAGATAATTCGAAGTTGACATTTAGTGGATTATTTATGGTGGGACAAGACAGAAACCTTGGTCTCTCTTCAACCGATGAGATGTGTCGTGTTTACTCTATTAGCGGCAGTTTTATGACAGGTATAGGCATAGAGGATGGTGCCGCAGCCTATAGTTACTATCTGTGTATAAAAAATAATCACAATAATGGTTTTCGCTATTTTGAAGTTCAAGGTGGAGAGTGGTACGCCAATATTGCGGGAGGAATGGGACGGTATCATACAGCATCGACCCAAGCATTTTCGTTCCGCATGAAAGGTGGCACTATTCGTGGTTCGATATATGGAGCCGGTGCCTTTGCACCTGCAGGTGGTGAAAGAAAATACATTATCACGGGCGGCAAAATCGGAGGATGGGTCGCTGCAGGATGCAATGGAATTGGTAACAATACAAGCCAAACAAATAACGGCACCACAAATGGTGATTCCTATGTCTACGTTGGAGGCACTGCTACAATTGGTTATCAAAATCGCAATATTAACAATGTTGAGGGAGGAAATGTGTTTGGAGCAGGCCGAGGAGCACCCATTGAAACATATAATGTGGGTACAATCAACAATTCCAATATTGTTGTGGCAGATAATGCGAAAATTGAGAAGGATGTTTATGGTGGCGGCAACTATGGATTCAGCTTAGGTGAAGCAAATATTTACGTCACTGGAGGCGATGTAGAAGGACGCGTATTTGGAGGTGCAAATATGACCAAAGGATATTCTCCTACAATCTATATGAACGGAGGCATTGTGGAAGACGGCGTTTATGGAGGTTGCAATACACAAGGCATCATCAACAACGATGTCACCATCGACATCCTGGGCGGCCAGGTGGGTACCAGTTCGGACAACGCCAGCGTCTATGGCGGTGGCTTGGGTACGGCTACACGTGTCCGTGGTACTGTCAATGTCAATGTTGGCAGCCGTTCTACTTGCACCACTGAGGGCTCGGCGGTCATCTATGGCGACGTCTACGGAGGCTCGGCACAGGGCATCACCAATTGTAATGACGCCGGCACAGCCCGCTACGGCACCTCGGTGACCAACGTCACCTTCAACGCTGGCACCATCAACGGCTCGCTCTACGGCGGTGGCCACGGTATCGGAGGCGCCGCTGCCAATGTGTGGGGTCCTGTGGCGGTCAAGGTTTATGGCGGTACCCTGACGGGTGGCGTCTATGGCGCCAACAACGTCAACGGCGCTCCGCAGAACAGCGTCACCGTCGACATCTATGGCACCGACGCGAAGCCTTCGGAAACTGGCAAGTACGCCATCGCCAACGTCTACGGCGGCGGCAACCAGGCAGCATACAATAATGCCAACTATCCTACCGTCACCATCCATAACCCCACTTCGGGCCAGATGAGCATTGGCAACGTCTATGGCGGCGGCAACGCCGCTGCGGTGACCAACACCAACGTCACCGTCTATAGCGGCAACACCATCGGTGCCGTCTATGCTGGCGGCAACGGCACGGGTGTGGCGGCAACCTTCCAGATGGTCACCGGCAACGCCGTGGCCAAGATTCATGGCGGCGACATCAAGCGTGTCTTCGCCGGCAACAACAGCAGCGGCATCGTCAACGGATCCAAGACGGTCACCATCAATGCCGGCGTGAACGAAGCTGCCGACGCGGACAACTGCGTCAGCGGCAGCCACCGCCCGATGACCATCGGCGCCGTATTCCACGGCGGCAACCAGGCCAACGGCTCGGCAGGCACGGTCAACATCGTCTGCACCGGCACCTCCACGGCGGAATATATCGACACCCTCTTCGGCGGCGCCAACAACGCTGATATCGTCAACAACAACATGTCGACAGCTAACGACGTCACCCTCAATATCGACCGCGGCCATATACGCACCGGCATCTTCGGCGGCAACAACAGCGGCGGCAAGGTGACGGGCAATATCACCATCAACCTGACGCACAACAGCGGCGGCACCTGCACCTTCCCCTATCCTTCGGTCTTCGGCGGCGGCTTCGGCGCTGCCACCGAGACGGGCGGCAACATCGAAGTCAACATTGGCCAGAAAACTACTACCGCTACGGCACCCACCGTCAACGCCACCATCGCCGGCGGTTCCGTCTATGGCGGCTCGGCGTTGGGCAGCGTCAATGATGCCGCCGGCGAGACCACTAAGGTCAACGTCTACAACGGCACCATCTCTGGCAACATCTACGGCGGCGGCCTCGGCGAGGCCGGCAACGCCACCAAGGGTATGGTCAACGGCATCGTCACCGTCAATATCGGTGCCAGCGACCAGACCGACGCCAACTGCGCCAGCGACCTCACTGCATGCTCCGTCTACGGCTGCAACAACACCGGCGGCTCGCCGCAGCGCGACGTCACCGTCAACGTCTACCGCACAGGCCACATCCCCACCAACGAGGCCTCCTATACCAGCGACGACCGCACCTACGCCATCGACCAGGTCTTCGGCGGCGGCAACGCGGCTGACTACACGCCTGCGGGCTCCAACACCGCCACGGTCCATGTCTACTACTGCAACAACACCGTGCGTCGCCTCTTCGCCGGCGGCAACGCTGCGGCAGCCCGCGGCGTGGCAACCTACATCGACGGCGGTCGCTATGAATATATCTTCGGCGGTGGCAACGGCGAGGTGACGGCAGCCAACATCGGCGCCGGCGGCACCAACCTCAACGTCAGCGCCGGTCTCATCGACCACCTCTTCGGCGGCAGCAACACCAACGGCACCATCAGCGGTCCCATGATTACCAACGTCACCAACAGCCATGCCTGCGGCGAACATATCAAAGAGTTCTTCGGCGGCGGCAACCTCGCCGTGCTGGGCTCCGTGGGTAGCCCCGTCTCCCTCAATACCACCATCAATTGCGAAACCATCTTCGACGACATCTATGGCGGCTCTAACCTCGCCGACATCTTCGGCGACGTCACCCTCACCGTCAACGGCGGCACCATAGCCAACGTGTGGGCCGGCTCTAAGGGCGTTGCTGCTGGCGACGCCACCTACCCTGCTGGCAAGGCTGCCAACATCAATGGCAATGTCAAGCTCAACATCTATGGCGGCGACATCGAACGCGCCTATGGCGGCTCTAACGTCAACGGCAACATCACCGGCACCATCGGCGTGGACCTCGACTGGAGCCAGAGCACCTGCTCCGAGAAGGAGATCGACTATATCTACGGCGCCAGCAACCAGGCTGCCTATACGCCTACCAATACTTCTGCTGTCTCGCCCACCGTCAAGCTTATTAACGGCACCGTGGGTGTCAACGTCTATGGCGGCGGCCGCGGTGCTTCAGCTGCCGTCACGTCCAATCCTAAAGTCATAGCGGGCGATGCCACCACGCCTGCCAACACCGCTACCGTTACCGGCGACGTCTTCGGCGGCGGCGACGCGGCGCCCGTGGTGGGCAACACCAGCGTTATCGTCACCCATACCACTACCAGTGTGGGCGGCAACGTCTTCGGCGGCGGCAATGCTGCCGGCATCACCGGCAACACCTCCGTCGACATGAACGCCGGCACCGTCACTACGGCCCTCTACGGCGGCTGTAACTCTAGCGGCACTGTCACCCAAGGCTCCACCGTCCTCATGAGCGGCGGCACCACCGGCACCGTCTATGGCGGCGGCTACGGCGCTGCTACCACCGTCGACAAAGGGTCCGCCTCCTACGGCGCTACTGTCAACCTCAGCGGCAGCGCCACTGTCACAGGTAACGTCTTCGGCGGCGGCAACGCTGGCCAAGTGAACGGAGGTACCCACGTTACGGTAGAGTAAAATGTCGAAAAAAATGATACATCAACACCAGTCCCAGTCTGCATCGCGCAGTCTGGGACTTTTTTATCTTGCATATTACACAAAATGACTATCCGCATTGTACCGACCAAGCCTCGGAGACGGGTGCAAACTCCTGTGGAGTGCGCAAAGGAGCCTTGTGCGTGGCATTTTATCTTAATAACCCCAGACAAACAGAGTGCAGTCTGGGGATTGTAAATCAAAACCATCTCTGCGTCTCGTAGAGACGCGATTTCAAAAATATGCAAATTGCGGACAATCATATTCCCTAATTTATGGGTCTGGGCGCAGGAACCGTCGTCGACAAAGGGTCTGCCGCCTTCGGCGCCACCGTCACCCTCAGCGGCAACGCCACCGTCACCGGCAACGTCTTCGGCGGCGGCAATGCCGGCTTGGTCAATGGGGGCACTCGCGTCACCATCCAACCGTGATTCGCTATCCGGGTTCGTCTTTCCCTTGGGCTTCCTCTTGACGTTGTCATGGTGAAAAAATGTAAAAAAAACATAAATTGTCTGTAATTTACAGAAAAAGTGTATTTTTGCATGTTAGTATCATTGTGCTCATTCGGCGTATGCCGATGAGTTCTAGTGATTTAGATATAACCTCTTTGTGTGCGAAATTATAAATAATATATAATAATTGCTTCCGGTAACTGCTTCCGGGCGAAAAAAAGAATCGAAAAATAATCAAAAATGCGGTCTCCGCGTAACAGAAATAATAACTATGTGCTATAACGTCGTTACAACTGAGAATAACTTTACGATGAAAAATAACCACTATTTTACTTCTTCCCTTCGTTGCAGGCTGGCCATCCTCGCCGCCCTGCTGTTTGCGGGTGTCACCGCCACAGCGCAAGTCACTGTGGGCGGATCGGTCTATGGCGGCGGCGCTCTCGCTGCCGTTAGCGGCAACACCCTCGTCGACATCCTCGACGGCACCATCGAGAATAGCGTCTACGGCGGTGGCCTCGGCGACAACACTACTGCCGCCAATGTCGACGGCAATACCCAAGTCAATATCGGTGCCTCCGACGCCGTTGCCAACAACAACGTCTGGATCAAAGGCAGCGTCTTCGGCGCCAACAATGTCAACGGCACTCCTTCGGGAACTGTCAAGGTGGATATCTACAGCATCAAGGCTGTCGTCAGTCCCGCCTACAGCCTCGCAGGCGTCTACGGTGGCGGTAACTTGGCCAACTACATCCCCACCAGCGATGCTACGGTGGCCACCGTGGTGGTTCACAACTGCTTCAACCAGATCGAGAGCGTCTATGGCGGCGGCAATGCAGCCTCCGTCCCCGCTACCGATGTCACCATTTGGGGCGGCACCATCGGTGATGTCTTCGCCGGCGGCAACGGCTCCAGCACCCCGGCTCATGTGGGCTACAAGACCAAGGCCGTCAGTCCTACCGGCGCCGACAACTACGGCACCGGCAACACCCTCGTCACCATCAAGGGCGGCACCATCGCCAACGTCTATGGCGGAAGCAACAGCCAGGGTATGATCCGTGGCACTATCAATGTCGACGTCAACAAGGAGGGCTCCTGCGAGATGCATATCGGTAGCGTCTATGGCGGTGGCAACCTCGCAGCCAGCCAGGCCGGCACGGTCAACATCGGCTGCACCGGCACCAGCGCCAGCGAAGGCGTCGCCGACGTCTATGGCGGCGCCAACCAGGCCGATGTCACTGGCGACATCAACCTCACCATCACCGGCGGCAACGTCAACCGCGTCTTCGGCGGCAACAACAATAGCGGTACCATCAGCGGCAACATCAATGTCAACGTCAACTGGACCGACCCCTCTCCTTGTTCGTATAACTACCTGGGCAGCGTCTTCGGCGGCGGCAACCTGGCTGCCTATAGCGGCGCTCCCACGGTGACCCTCACCAACGGCACCGTCAGCCACAACGTCTACGGCGGCGGCAATGAGGCCGGCGTGGGCGGCAGCTTGGTCAACATCAATGGCGGCCAGGTCGTGGAAGGCATCTACGGCGGCTGCAACACCAGCGGCACCGTCAACGGCGCCATCGCCGTCAACATCCACGGCGGCACCCTCGGCACCAGCCTGGCACCCCTCACCAGCGGCATCTTCGGCGGCGGCTACGGCGCTGCCACTGCCACCACGGGCAACGTCACCGTCACCATCGGCGACGAGGCTGGCACCTTCCAACCTACCATCTACGGCGACATCTACGGCGGCTCGGCTCTGGGCAACGTCAACGACAACGCCTCCGACATCACCACTGTCGAATTCCTCAACGGCACCCTCACGGGCAACCTCTATGGCGGTGGCCTCGGCGACAACAGCCACCCCGCCAAGGTCAACGGTCAGGTGGTCGTCAATATCAGCAATACCACCCAGGATGAGGCCAACTGCCACATCAACCTCAGTGCCGCCTCCATCTACGGCGGCAACAACACCAACGGCTCGCCGCAGGATGATGTGACTGTCAACGTCTACAAGACCGGCCACACCACCACCGACGTGGCTTCCTATCTCACCGACAACGGCAGCGGCGCTCCCACCTATGCCATCGACCAGGTCTTCGGCGGCGGCAACCGCGCCGACTACGCTCCTGAAAACGGCAACGCCGCCAGCACCAAGAAAGCCATCGTCCATATCCACGACTGCTTCAACACCGTGCGCCGCGTCTTCGGCGGCGGTAACGCAGCAGCAGCTGTGGGCATCCAGACCATCATCGACGGCGGCCGCTTCGACTACGTCTTCGGCGGCGGCAACGGCGAGGTGACGGCTGCCAACATCGGCGCCGGCGGCACCGACCTCCAAATCCATGGCGGCACCATCAACATGCTCTTCGGCGGCAGCAACACCAGCGGCGTCATCAGCGGCCCCATGCGCGTCGACATCGACAACACCAGCGGCTGCGCCCAGGATCAGGATATCATCGACTTCTATTGCGGCAATAACCTTGCCGACCTCAATAGCGGTGTCACCGCCAACGTCCGCTGCGGTACCCACTTCCGCAATTTCTACGGCGGCTGCAACCAGGCCGACCTCACCGGCGACATCACCCTCAACATCTTCGGCGGCACCTTCGAGAAACTCTTCGGCGGCTCCAACCAGGCCGACATCAAGGGCAACATCACCGTCAACGTCTTCTCGGGCGACATCGAAGAGATCTTCGGCGGCAACAACAACAGCGGTTACATCTTCGGCGACAATCTCAACGAAGGTAATATCGTCGTCAATATTGATATCGATAATAATATCTGCCCCAACGAGAAGCGCGTCAACTTCGTCTACGGTGGCGGCAACCTGGCCGAATACAAGCCCGACGTGGCCACAGGCCTGACTACCACCACTACCAGTGGCGTCAACAACTATGCTTTCGCCAACGATGCCACCTTCAGCTATAACGCCAACCGCGTCTCGCCGGTGGTCAACGTCATTAGCGGCACCATCGGTACGGCTGTCTTCGGCGGCGGCAAGGGTAGCGCCACCGAGGACAAGGCCACCATCAAGTCCAACACCAAGGTCGACATCGGCGCCCCGCGTCGCCAGCAGCCACAGCCTGACGGCGCCGGCTTCTATAGCGGCGTGACGGCCATCACACCCACCGCCGACGGCCTCAACGTCAGCATCGGCACCTACGGCGGCACCCACTTCATCAACGGCGACATCTTCGGCGGCGGCAACGCTGCCATGGTCGACGGCAACACCAACGTCATCATCCGCGGCCACAGCAAGGTCTTCGGCAACGTCTACGGTGGCGGCAACGAAGCCAAGGTGTCGGGCGACACCAAGGTCATCGTCAACGACAAGACTTATCAAACCAACTAAACCATGGAGAAGAAAACGATGCATCACTATAGCAGAAAATCTATCATAATGAAATATACTTGCAACGGCAATGCTATGTCACGACTTCTCAAGCGACTGCTCGTCGCCGTCGTCGTGTTCGCCTCTTTCACAGGCCGCCTCGCGGCACAAAACGACCCCGCCTACGTCATCTACACCGGCTCCAACTACCTGGCCCACGTCTGGGACGAGGGCACCCACACCTGGACCCTCCAGGGTGTCCACAGCTTCAGCCCCGAATGTGTGTGGTATTCCCCCAACACCAACAACTACTATTTCATCGACGAAAACGATGGCAACGCCAAGCGTTACCTCTACGCGCCGCATACCCCCGGCGTCACGTTGACCACCATGAAGGTTAGCGAGGTCTACACTGCCCTCGGGTCGCCGGATCTCGGTACGTTTCCTAATGTGGAAACGTGGTTCACGAGCTACCTTTCCGAAATAACGGGCAATGTCTATTTCTATAACTGGGACCACGGCTTGGCACGCGGTCGTCAGATCACCAATGAAGGCTGCTTACCCCGTCGTCAGAGCGACGACGGCACCCAATGCTGGATCTGCTACTGGGTTATGTATGACGGCAACCAGTGGCGTATGTCGCCCGACGACAACTACAACCCCGTAAGCCATGCCTCCGTATTCCGCCGCATCCGCATCAACGCCCATGAGGCCGTCATCTCCGAGTCGATGGGCGGCGCCTCCCCCCTGGCGGATTTCAGCTTGCACCATGGCGACCAGCGTTACATCTCCTTCACGGTAAACAACTACAGCTACAACGAGATACCGGCCTACACCACCTACTCCATCGGCGACGTTGCATGTGGCGCCGGTAACTGGACCGACCGCATCTGCGACACTACGTGGACCATCCACAACTACTATAACGGCGCCGACCAGGGCTCCAACATCCCCGAGGCGCAAAGCACCTACGGCCTTACGGCGACTTCGCGCCAATGGACCCTCGAAGGCGACGGCGCCCCCTACCTTTCCTTCGCCTCGGGCTCTGACCAGCCTACCAGCACTGCCAACAACCCTACGGTATACTACCGCACCGCCAACACCTCGGGCAACAAGACGGCTACCCTCCGTGTCGTCGTCACCTATTCCAACGGCGTCACTCAGGAACGCACGGCCACCATCACCGTCTTCTCTGAATGCGGCAACCCCCTGCAGGCCGCCGCTCCCGTGGTCAATTATGAGGATGTCACCGTGTCGTGGATTAACACCAACGCCGACAACTATAAGGTCTTTTGGAGCGCCGACGGCTCCAACTGGAGCAGTAGCGACGAGCTCTCCAACGCCACCTTCAGCTACGCCATCACTGGCTTACAATATAGTAGTACTTATTATTATTATGTCCTCGCCAAGTGCTCCGGCGCTTGGGCAGCGGCTCCCGCTTCTACCTCGCCGCTCTACTATTCCTTCACCACCAAGTCCGAGCCCAACCTGCTGGTCTATGGCGCCATCTTTGGCGGCGGCCGTATGGCCGACGTCGACGGCAAGACCGAGGTGGTCATCATCAACTGCGACAGCATCTCCGCCATCTATGGCGGCAACGATATCGCCGGCGCCGTCAAGGGTGAGGCAGGCTCCAGCATCATCCTCGGCGTCAACAGTGGCGACGCCTACGACGGCTATGGCACCACCAGCGCCACCGTCAACGTGGGCTCCGTCTACGGCGGCGGCAACGGCTACTACGCCTACAACGGCACCTCCTTTGTGGCGGCATCCGACAGTAAGACCTCCGAAACCGTCGCCGCCTCCGCCAGCGTCTTGGCTATGAACCAGGACTACAGCGTAGGCAGCGCCGTATGGACCAACGGTGCCTCCACCACCACGCTCAATTTCCCCACCATCAAGAAGACCGCCATCACCGTCGTTAACGACTACGTTCTGGCTGACTCTATCTTCGGTGGCGCCAAGAATGCCTTCGTTTCCAACACCTCGGGCGACAACACCCTCATCACCGTCAACGGCGGCACCGTCTACTCCCTCTTTGGCGGCAACAACTGCGGTGGCACCCTTGGCAGCGGCAACCAGCACATTGTGGTCAACAATACCAAGACCGACCTCACCGCTGTGGCCCTCGAGAACAGCTACACCACCGGCTTTGGCCGCGACTTCGGCATCCGCTACCTCTTCGGTGGCGGCAACCTCGTCAAGGGTACCAACGTCCTGGTCGACATCCTCGGCGGACAGACCGACACCCTCTTCGGCGGTGGCAACCGCGCCGACGTCGATGTGGTCAACATCAACGTCAATTGTGCTATGTCGACCACCCAAACCGACTATACGCTGTGGGGCAACACCATCAGCAAGGCCATCTATAACTATACTGACTCCCCCTCCGAGGTATACACCATCGACTACAACTACACCTGGAACGGCACGGGCGTCTACAACGTACGTACCCTCTTTGGCGGCAACAACGCCATGACGATGGACAAGGTTCCTACCATCACCCTCACCTCGGGCCATGTGGGCACCGTCTACGGCGGCGGCAACGCCGGCGACATGCGCTATCCATTCCTCGCGGCCGACGTGGCGTCGCCTGCCACCACCACCATCGATGGCAACACGGTGACCTATAGCACCCATGTCGTCATGAACAGCCCCAACATCCTGGTCGACTACCTCTACGGCGGATGCCAGAAGAGCAACGTGCTCTACAGCACTTGGGTCGAAATCAAGGACGGCCGTGTGGGTACCGTCTACGGAGGCTGCAACATCAGCGGCGACGTGGGCAGCAAGCGCCGCATCACCAGCCTCACTCCGGGTCAGCCGGGCTACGAGAACGTCCAGGGTGCCACCTGGGTCGTCGCCACCGGCGGCTACGTCTATAAGGATCTCTTCGGCGGCAGCAACGGCTTCTACCACTGCAACGACGACGCCTACCACGCTCTCTACAAGGCCGGCGTCAACTACGACGACCCCGAGGAACTCTATATCGGTGTCCCCATCCCCACCCATAATGAGACGCACGTCTACGTCAGCAAGGACGCCGTTGCTGGTACCTTTGCCACCGTCTATGGCGACGTCTACGCCGGCGGCAACCTCGCCTCGGTGGGCTTCCAAAACGAGTATCCCAGTTATGCCAATACGCTTCCTGGCGGCGACCCGCGCAAGCAGTATCCTATCCTCAGCGGCCAGGCCTACCTCAACATGGATGCCGGCATCGTCAACGGTAACGTCTATGGCGGCGGCAACATGGCCTCGGTCTTCGGCATCAACCATATCCTCGTGTCGGGCGGCACCATCTTCGGCGCCCTCTATGGCGGCAACGACCGCACAGGCACCGTAGCCTCTATGACCAACCTCAACCTCGACGGCCAGCTGGCCTCCGACGGCAACACCAAGCTCAACGGCGTCAAGACCTATGTCAAGGTCACCGGCAACCCCTACATCGGCACCGTCTACGGCGGCGGCAACGGCGACTATGACTACACCTCCAACAGCGACGTGCCCTACTGCGACATCCCCGTCAAGCCCATCCAGAACAGCACCCTCGTCGACATCAACATCACCGGTGGCGACACCACAGGCATCTACCACCATGACATCGCCTATGCCGGCGCCGGCTTCATCGGCACCGTCTTCGGCGGCGGCGACGGCGTCACCGTCGAAGGTTCCCCAGCTCTCACCGGCTCCGCCATCACCGTTCTCTACAACGCCACTACCACCCACGCCACCATCGACAACGTCGGTGTCATCTACGGCGGCAACAACAAGGCCGTCCTCACCGCCGTGCCTGAAATCATCCTCCTCAACGGTCGTGTAGGCACCGTCTATGGCGGCTGCAACCAGGGCGACATGATGGGTCAGCGCCGCGTCACCTGGCGCGACAACACCGGTTACGAAGACGCGGGCAGCTTCGTGCGCCTGCGCCGCAAATATAAGGCCGTCGGCGCTGCAGGCGACTCTGTCGTCGTCAACGCTGTGGTCTCCGATGCCGTCTATGGCGGATGCCGTCTCAGTGACGTCCAGAACAATAGCTTCGTCCTCGTCGAAGGCGGCGACCACAGCGATGTGCGCATCTTCGGCGGCAACGATATCGGTGGCACCGTCCAGGGCACCTCGCGTGTCCTCATGCTCGACGGCACCGTCAAAGAGATCTATGGCGCCGGCAATGGCGACTATGTCTACAACGCCAATGGTACCATCTTCAACAAGGCTGGTCACCAGGTGGCTACCGGCGACATGGGCCGTCCCATCAGCGTCGACGCTAAAGTCGACCTCACCGGCGGCCACTGCCTCAGCCACGTCTATGCCGGCGGCCTCGCCGGCGACTGCGGCGACTCGCGCCTCCTCGTTGAGGGCGACGCTACCATCGACGGCAGCCTCTTCGGCGGCGGTCGTGGCGACGTCGACAACATCGGCATCTGCGAGAGCCAGGCACCACACCTCGGCAATGTCCGTGCCGACGTCAGTCCCACTAGCACCGGTACGGCATCGGTGGAGCTCAAGAGCATGAACACCGCCAGCAAGGCTACCCACGTCTACGGCGGTGGCCACAACGGCGACTGCTACAACACCAACGTCACTCTCTTCGATGGCTTTAACTACCGCTTCGACGCCATCTACGGTGGCTGCTTCGCCTCCAACATCGAGGGTACCTCCACCGTCACCCTCAACGGCACCAACGACGGTACCCACCTCACCGCCGACACCGTCTACGGCGGCAACAACTACAGCGGCAAGGTGCAAAACACCGTCCTCACCATCAACGACGGCCGCTACCTCCATGTCTTCGGCGCCGGCAACGGCGACTACTACTATAATAAAGACCTCGCCCAGCGCGGCTTCGGCACCTACACCGACGGCGCCAACGAGTCGCTCTATCCGGGCCTCGGCACCTTCACGCCCAACCCGGGCCTCTGCTTCGACACCGTGCCCTACAGCATGGACGTCGAGGTCAACTTCAACGGCGGCTACTATGTCAGCACCGTCTATGGCGGTGGCAACATGGGCCTCGTCGGCGACCGCGAGATGCTCGAAAGCCAGATGACCTCCAGCACCGCTGCCACCCGCAACGAGCACATAGGCCACATCACCGTCAACATCCACGCCCCCGCCGAGTTCGGCCGTCATGTCTTTGCCGGCGCGCGCGGTGTGCCTAAGATGAGCAAACGCTTCTTCGGCCTCAAGGACTTCAATGCCGGCGCTGGCGTAGGCCGCAACATCGACAACAGCGGCGACATCGGCGCACAGCTTGTCTATGCTGGGAAGGTGGTCAACATGGACGGCGGCATCATCCACTTCAGCCTCTACGGCGGCAGCGAGGCCGTCGATGACGGCTTCCCCTACGAATGTATAGGCAAAAGCTCCATAGACTACTATGGCGGTAACCGTCTCACCACTGCGGCCCGCGGCGACCACAACAGCACCCTGCGTCCTGCTGCCATCCTCAACGTCATTGGCGGCGAGGTCCGCAAGAGCGTCTACGGCGGCGGCTACCAGGGCAACATCTACGGCTCGCTCTATGTCAACATCGGCGAGGATGCCATCAACGACTCGCCCGTGTGGACCAAGGACTACGGCGGGGCCAGCTTTGCTGCCTACAAGCCTTCCATTACCTCCGGTTCGACCCCGGGTCTGCTCACCAAGAGCGTCGACCAGCCCGTCTCGCTCGAGGCTTCCGTCTACAACGGCAGCGACTGGGGCGAGGCCGACGACAAGGCCTACTTTAACACCCGCGGCGTCTATGGCGGCGAGACCAACATCCTCATCGACGGCCACGGCTACAGCACCTATCATGAAGACTCTCCCGGCTTGCCGGGCATGAACATCGCCTATAGCGTCATCGGTGCCGGTACCTCCACCGAGGGCGGCGACGTCAACCGTCTCATCACCATCCGCAACTACGGCAACTACTACGAGTGCGGTAGCAACAGCAAAGGACTCTTCTCCATCCAGCGTGCCGACAAGGTCATCCTTGACCACGTCTATATCAACCTCTCTGGCGAGCAGGATGCCTTCTCGGCATACGCTTCGCCCAACTATGCCTTCGCTCGCATCGACACCCTCATCTTCTACGACGATAATGTTATCTCTGTCGAGGCTCCCAGCATCTATATCGCCAATCTGGTCAGCATGCAGGATGGCGGCGATGTCCGTACCATCGATGACCCCGATGCCCATCTCTATACGGTGACGGAGGTCAATGGTCACCTCAACGACTTCGAGCATCCGCAGCTTTCCGACGATATGCTCGACAACCTGGTGGGTGAATGTTCAGATGCTGCCACCGAAGAGCAGCGTCTGTCGGCATGCAGCACTGTGGACTTCTGCTCCAAGTTGCCCTACACCCGTGGCACCAGCGGCAAGCCCATGGCCATCAACACGCTGGTGATGCGCAACGGTAGCTACATGCGTATCTCACCCTTTATCGACGAGATCCAGAACGAGAACTCCTCTGTCCATACCCCCGACGGCAAGGACGATCCGGGCGACCACTACGGCCACGTTAAGGGCTGGATGTACCTCGTGTCGCAGGACGAGACGCAGAGTTACGTCTATGCCGCCGACAAGCACTATAACGACCTCAACGGTTCCGACGGCGGTTTCGTGTCGCTCTGCTGGTGCGAGAACATCAACTATGACGGCACCGCCACCAAGGAACTTATCTACCACCGCGTCCCCACTCAGGGCTACCGCACCTGGCGTGTGGGTACCCTTCAGGGCTCCCGCACACGTCATATCACCCTTGTGGCCAACGTCGACCCCGACAACGTCCTCAACTTCAACCTGCCTGCCGGCAACTACAATATCACCAACTCCGATGATCAAAACACTACCAGCGGCACCATCACGCTCGCTGCTGACCACAATTTTGCCTTCGCTACCGCTACCATGGAGCTGCCTCCTGCCGACGGCGGCAACTTCTATGTCATCAACGAGGTCAACATCGACCAGGACAACGGTAACCAGATGCAGCTCACCGACCAGGGCTATGACGCCGCACTCGACGGCATCTTCCAGTTCCCCGACGGTTCGCGTGCTTTAGAGCTCACCTCCATCTCCGACCCTGACGACCCCGACCTGCGCAACTATCGCTTCGGTCTCACCTTCTCGACAACGCACAGTGAAAGCAACTTCAATAACGCCTGCTGGGTAGGTGGCACCGGTGCTATTGATCATGTCGACGAGCCCAGCGAGCGCCAGTTTTACTATATGGCTGACACTGACCATGACGGCACGCCTGACACCCGTGAAAACTATTCATGCTGGCCCACCTCCATCATCTCGGCTGTGGGTACCGGCTGGAGCCAGACGGGTGGTTTCATCTCGCTGCCGATCGAAGAAGGCCACGGTGTTGTCCCCACCCTTCAGTTCACCCTCACCTACGACAAACGTCTCACCACCACCATCACCCGTGACGTGGTCTTTGTCATGGACGAATACAGACAGGACGGCACCTATGTGGGACCCGTCAACGTCACCGTGACCATCTCGACGGTCATCAAGAACTTTAGCGACCTTGAGGCCCCTGTGCTGGCCATGTACAACGAGGGCATCACCAACGAATATGTCCGCAAGGTCACCATACCCGCCTCCTTCCTGCAGCGCGACCTCTACCTGCGTGGCATCGAGTGGCACAACGCTATCCCCGACGTCAGTATCGACGCCTCTATGGCGCCTGTGGCATCGATGGGTACCGGTAACGACAAAGAGAACTATTTCTTCCTTCAGGACACCAATACCGAGATCGGTAAGACCACCATCAGCGACGCCTCGCGCGTTGACAACGGATCCACCTATGCCGGCAACAACCTCTTCTCGCTCATCATCAGCCCCACCGAATCGACATCAGAGAACCTCAACAACCACTTGGGCTGGTATAACATCGAGACGACCAATATCGACGTCTACAGCACCGCTGTCGATGACTACCGCAACACCAACCGCATCGGCGGCTCGTGGGAGTTCGGCGACGGCAGTGTCAGCAGCGACGCCGACAAGAAGACTTACAACTACCGTCGCAGCTACGACTCGCACAACTACACCGGCATCACCAATCCCTACAGCAATGCGGGATGTATCCATCCGGGTGCAGTACCGGTGTATGGCGAACCGGGTCACGAGACGGAGACGATTCAACAATTCGAGGCCCGCATGAATACCTACAATGCCGCCATGGCAACCTACAAGGCCTGTCTGCAGGCTACGCAGTGGTACGCTTACCAGAACTGGCGCTACGGCCAAACAAACCCCTATACCAAACCGACCTATCAAGAAACGGGCCACGAAACGGAGACGGAGATCGAATACAACACCCGTCTTGAGCAATCGCAATGGTACGCCTGGGAACGTAGCGGCAACGAAAAGCAGCAGACCGAGCTCAACAACGAGGGTATCCTGCTCGGCACCCTCGACGGCCGCTCTACAGCAGGTCTTGACGTCACGCTGCGCTTCAACGGCGACTACGTCTACCACGACTACTACCAGCAGGAGCTGGCCACCGTCACCCTGCACCTCTATTGGAAGAACAACAAGCACGTCCTCACTGAGGCTGAACGACTGGCCGGCAAGACCGACGAGGGACTCATTGACCTCGTAGTGCATGTCCGCACCCGCGAGTCGGGCGACACCATCTATGTGGCTCCCAACCCGTCGTTGACACGCACCCCCTATGGCATGACAAACCCCGTCACCGTGACCTCGTGGCGGTCGCAGAATTCGGCTGCTATCCTCGATGGCTCCATATCGCAGAAGATGGCCATCAAGAACCACCCCGACGCCTACGTCACCAATATGAAGGACGCCATGCTGATCTTCGATGAGGGCGACGTCATCTCCATCATGGACCCCGTGCCCGTCACCGACGGCGTCAACGCCACCACCATCCACGGCCAGGACTACAGCATCATACAGATTATCCGCTATTCGGGCAACCACTACACCTTCCCGTCGTTGGGCTGCGCCAACCGCGGCGCCATGTTCGATGTCAAGAGTTCGGGTCGTCTCAACCTCCGCAACGTCTGGCTCAACGGCAGCGGCTGCACCCGCGTCAAGGAAGCTGACCCCAACCACCACAAATATGAATACACTAACACGGAACGCACATCGTGGACTACTTCCACGACAGTGGCTGCCACGGGCGAGGGTACACAGGGAGATCCCAGTGCTGTCTACTACCGCGAGGATGGTCTCCGTGTCAATGCGCTCCTCTATGCCAACGCTCCTATGATCTACTGCCATGAAAACGGTTGGGTCAATATGAGTTCCAATGTGCGTATGAGCAACAACATCAACGGCACCAGCGACTCGGTGTGGAGCGCCACAGCCAACAACTGGGTGGCCAACGACACCAATATCCGTAACCCTCAGGTGCACGTCAACCCGTCCGATCCCAACAGCGACATGCTGCCGCAGACCCATATTCCTGGCGGTGCCTTGGCTATCGTCAAGGACCGCACCGCGGGCACGCCTCCTACCATCGTTATCGGTCACAACGGTCTCATCTACGACTGCGCCCTCCTCGACTGGAACGCTACGGCTAAAAATATTGATGCTCGCGAGGTGGCTGCCGGCCATAGCGCTATCTATGTCGACGGCTCCAGCAATCCGCGCTACCCCGTGCTGCCGCTCAACTATGGCGGCGCCGTCTATGTCGACGGCGGCAAGCTGCAGCTGGGCACCTCGGTGGCTTCCAGCGACATCAATGTCACCATGGCTCGCAACTACTACCTGCTTGACAACTCCAGCTCCAACGCCGGCGTTGCCGAGAAGACCAAACACGAGCTCGGCGGCAAGGAGACCTCATTCCAGGTCTACTGGCTCGACACCATCAACCATCAGGCATACTATGCACTCAACAACGTCTACCTGACGCGTACCACCAGCCACGACCCCGAATTCAAACCCGACCCCGTGCGTCGCGACGTGCAGAGCGACAAGATCACCTTCGTCACCAACCTCACGCCTGAATCGCGTATCGGCGTCAGCAAGTGGTTCCCCGGCTATCGCTATCGTGGCAACCCCAATATGCCTTACACCTCCGTCAGCCAGCACCGCTTCTACAACATCATTCCGCGCGACACCATCGGCATCGCCGTGGACGGTAGCGGCAAGCAGCGTATCGCCACGCTGAACTACGAAAACGGCGTCTTCTTCAACGACAGTTCCTACTTCACGGCTACTGGAACGGTGGCAGAGGGTACGGCACACTTCGTGACCGACAACAACTATACGCTGTATAAGGGCAACGAGACCGAAAACCCCGCTTATCGCGACAAGGTCTATGTGTTCCACCACACCAACATCAACACGCGCAACATCTACCTGCAGCGCTGCGCCTCCTTCGCCAAGGGCGTGGAGCAGGTGCCTATGCAGTATACCGATGCCACGGGCCATATCGTCAACTACAACGACTACAAGTATGGCGACAGCATCTTCTTCCGTTGGAACCCCGATGCCACCTGTATCGCCTCGACCGACACCATCGTCTTCAAGGTGGGTGGTGGCTTCTTCCCCTACACCTACCGCTGGTATCAGGACAACCTGATCAGTGAGGACGATGCGCACCATCTGGTGAAGCTGTACCGCGAACAGGTGCGCGAGCGCGTCACCGACGGTACCAACGCCATCGCCTCGATTCTGAACAGCGAGGGTCAGGAGTCGCAGTACAACGCCCGCATGCGTTTCCGCGCCCGCCGCGACACCCTCGTGCTCCGTTCGCTGCAGCAGCAGCAGAGCGAGGTGAAGAGTACCTACTTCTACTACGTCACCGCCACCGACAAGACGGGCCACTGCGAGGTGTCGTCGCCCGTCATGGTGCGTATTGCCAAGCAGGTGGTCGATCCCTCGGTGTCGGAGCATGAATCCAAGTTCTACAAAGACCAGCGCAACTTCCTGCGTCACCGTAACCCCTATGCTTACTCGTCAGGCTACGACGATGATCGCTCGAACCACGCCGGCTACTACGAAGAGAAGGCTGTCTATAACGGTACAGCGCCTATTGCCGGCACCTCGGGTGCTGGCAGCCAGGCCGATATCGAAGCCAACTGGGAAAACTACGCCGTCAAGGATAACACCGGCACCTACGCTGACCGCGGCTTCTCGGCCAACATCTATACCAACCCCTACCTCTATTACCGTGTGCCGGTGCCGGGCGTGGACAGCAGCAGCTTCCACGACCACTCCGACCTCATCACCCTCAATGTCGGCGGCAATGACTATCGCGTGTTCCGCAACTGGGCGGGTGACACCCTTTACCCCTACATCCGCGAGGTCGATGGCAGCCAGGCCAGCGACACCTTGGGTTACATCATCGTCAAGCAGCGTAGCAACGGCTACCATATCTACAAACGTATCAAGGTGAGCGGCGACCAGACCGGTGTGGTGTACAAATACAACACCGTCATCCCGCACGACCAGATGGAGACCAATGTGGCCAGCAACGGCTGGAACCCCTACACCCTCCTCGAGAAGACCGGCGGCTACGAAACCACCAACTGGACTACAAGCGATCCGGCCACCGACGACCTGGCTCCCGATGTCACGGCCGACTTCTTCCCGAAACGTCTTGTGCCGTTCCACACGCACAGCAATGCGGCGATAGCCGAGAACAACGGCGGTATCCGTCGTGCCGGCTACTCGCACAACGACATGCACTGGTACAACAACGGTTACAACCGCGGTACGCTCGAACAGCGCATCACGGCCCACGCCTTCCAGGGCCGTCCCTACCACGACGACAATGTGGCTATCCAGAACATGGAATATTACGACGATCCGGAGGGCACTATCCTGAACACTGATCTTACCGCCGAATTCGGCCACCTCTATCAGGACGAAATGGTGCCGCGCTACCTGCGTCTCTACCAAGCCTTCACCGTGTCGCCTGTCCTCGAACCGGCTCAGGCACGCTACGAGCCCTATAACAACAACCAGTTCCCCAATGGTTACTTCCGCGCTTATCCTAACTACGTCACCGACTATGACGCTGCTTGGACTGCAAAGGATACCTTGGCACTGTATACCGCCACCAACTTTACCTATGACGAGTTCTGCGCCGGTAGTATCATCCACCTGCAGCCGAAGCCTAACTCCAGCACTTGGAATTTCGTGGCTTGGGATTATGACGTCTCGGCTGAAGAAATCAACAGCTTCGTGGTCAGCAATAATCCTGAGATGAACCACCCCGTGGCCTACTACGCACCTGGCGAATACTGGTGGCAGCATGTGACCACCTTCCCAGGCAATGACCACTACCAGCGCGACTACAACGGCGACGTCCACATCAAGTCCTACAAGGGCTTGGCATGGCTCATCAGCACCGTCAACGGCTACAACGGCCAGAACGCCCACACCTTCCGCTTCAACAAGGTCTACTTCGACTTTGCCGGCGACTCGGTCGACATGTCCAAATGGCGCTGGACGCCGCTGGGCAACATCAACAACCCCTTCGAGGGTGAGATTGTGGGTAACGGCAAACGCATTGGCGGCATCACCTGTAACGAGAACATGGTGCCTCGCGTGGGTATGTTCGGCTACACCAACCACGCCACCCTTAAAGACTTCAAGATCGACTACATGCTCGTCAAGGGTAACAGTTACGTGGGCGGTATCGTGGCTCATGCCGACACCGCTACTGTCATCGAGAACATCGAGATCACCTCGGCTACCGTCATCGGCGAGCAGGTGACCGGCGGCTTCGTGGGCAAGGCCAACGAGACGACCATCAACAACGTCAAGACCACCGAAGGCGAACACCAGATCGACCTCAAGGGTAACGCCATCTACGCTGGCGGTATCGTGGGCGAGATGACCAACACCACTGGTTCCAACAACACCGTGAAGGTCACCGACCTCTCGCTGTCGTCCATCTACTTCGGAACCCTCTTCGGCAAGAGCGTCTCGTCGTCTATCGGCAAGTCGGCAACCCAGTCGGCCTTCCGCAACAACTACGCTCACTTGGTCAGCTACGGCGGCAACCGCCGCATCGGCGGTCTGGGCGGCTATGCCGAGAACGTGGAGATGCAGAACAACTACGTCTACGGTAACCCCAAAGCTACCGACTATGTGGGCGGCCTGGTGGGTTATGTGGGCAACAATGTCAGCATCAGCAACTGCTACTACGTCAACGGCATGACCAGCAATGCTTGGGGCTACAATACACATCCCAACAGCATCCAGAAGTCGACGACCTTCAGGGGCCGTGGCCAGAACGTCATCCTCACCGAACGTGTCGACGGCTACACCAATATGACGCGCGCCCTCAACCGCTGGGTCCGCGCCCATGGCGACAGCATCTACTTCACTTGGCGCTCGGCTGTGGACAACGAGAACAGTGGTTATCCTGTCTTCGGCGAACCTGACATCATCACGGTGCGCGACTCGGCCCACTTCAAGGTGTGCGACAACCTGGAATGGGACGGCATGATCTTCGACCAGTCGGGACGCTACATCTTCCATGTGATGGATAGCAGCGACTACCTCGACAGCACCTTCACCCTCGTGCTCTCCGTCAGCCATGGCGACAGCACCGAGGTGTTCGACAGCGTCACGCTTGGCGATGGCTACTCGGGCTACGGCATCAACCTCTCCGCCGAACAGGTGCAGCAGCTCTTTGGCGACGACAACAGCCGCGAATTGGTGGCGATACGTTATGTCGACAGCCTGCTCACCGCTCAGGGTTGCGACTCGCTGGTGATTCTGACCCTCTATGTTGTCAACGGCAATGTCGGCACTCCTACGGTGCCCGAACGCCTCACCGAGGTCCGCATCTATCCCAACCCCACGCTTGGCCAAGTCAACGTCGAAGGCGAGGGCCTGATGAGCATCGAGGTCTACGACAACATCAGCCGCCGTGTCCTGCAACGCAAGGTGGAGGGCAACAGCACCCAGTTTGACCTGACCAATCATCCCTCGGGCACCTACTATGTCCGCGTCAGGACATCGACAGGTGACGTGGTCAAGAAGGTGGTGAAGAAATAATTAATGCTAATCAATCGTGCTAACGTTATCCCGCAAGCCTTCACGGCAAACGGGATAACGTTGGAACGAAAAAAGAAGACGATAAATATAAAAAATTAATTCCATGAATAAAAGCCCTTGGATAAGCGAAAAACTCCCCTACCTGCCGCCGCTATTGGAGCGCTTCGACTATGTGGTGGAACGTGGCTTCGAGAATTCGGTGCCCAACCGTACACAAGCCGAAAAGTGGAGTGAAATCAACGACCGTTCGGAAATAGGCCATGCCGGTGAGAACCAAACCGGCGACTGGCTTAACGACACTGAATGGTAACAGTTTTTTAATGTTGTTTGTGAATGATATAAGAATGAAAAGAGTCTTTAACTATAAAATGGCGCTCGTAGCGCTGCTGCTGGTTGGCAGCATGAGCGCTTGTCAGAAAAAGGTTTCCGTCTCGTTCGGAGGCCAGATGGAGAATGTGCAGTCGATAGACAGTTCCGGAGCAAAGACCTACCTCTCGCATGCGGAAGAGTGGGTGCTCTGGGAAGCGGGCGATGAAATCCGTGTGGTGGAGGGTACCAACACAGATTATAACGATTTCAGAATTGTTAGCGGTGAGGGTTCGCTCTATGCTTTCTTCAGGGGCGAAGCTACTGAGGGTTCGAAAAAGCGTTATGCTTTCTCTCCCAAGTCGCTTTACAAAACTCGTTCGGGCGATGTCTTCACTATCACCCTCCCGGCAGAACAGCCGTATCGCACCGTTGCCGACCCTGCTACCGATCCCGACCATTCTTTCGCACCCAATGTGCTGCCCATGGTCTCGTTTGCCAATTCGTCGCTCGAGGATTTGGAGTTCTATTTCCACCCTGTGTGTGGTATCATGCGACTCCAGTTCTTCCGCTCGGCTGCCACTGAGGTGACGATCAACAGCATCGACATCGAGAGCAAGAACATGCAGCTGTCGGGCGATTTCACGCTGAAAGCTAGTAACGCCATCGGTTCGCCCGTTATCGAGGATCCGGAACCTTTTGTCCAGCCCAAAGCATCGCCTTCCGAAGCCGACAAGAAGGTTACCATCACCGGCATCAATCAGACCATCGGCGGCAGTCAGAGCAGCAACCTCTGCACCTTCTATGTGCCGCTGCCTTCTACCAAGGACCTTACGGCTAATGTGTCGACCAATACCGACGGCTCAATGACGCAGGATACCTATACGCTGCTGGTCACCGTCCATGGTACCCAGTCGGGCAACCCGGTGAAATGTTCCAAGGCTTTGAAGGTGAATATTCACCGGAGCAACCTCACCATGCTGCGTGCCCTGGATCTGACAACGTGGGTTCACGACGACGGGAACAGCACCATAGCAGGCTCGGTCGATGTGAGCCTGGTGGGCTGCGGCACCAAGGATCGCCCCTTCCAAATCTATACGGCAGACGACTTGGTGCGCGTTCGCAATGCTTTCAGTTCGGCCAATCCCACTGTCAACGGTCAGCCTGTGGTGGGCTACGATCCCGATGCGAAGGTCGAACCGACTTACTTCAAGATTACCCGTTCGGATATCGTCCTGATGACTCAGGCGGCCTACGACGCTCTGGACGATTCCGACCCTCTCCAAGCTGCTGCCAAGGCTAAGGCTGCCCCCTGGACTTCGGGCATCAACAACTTCAAGGGCGTTATGTATTTTGCCACATCGGCTGCCTATTCCGGCGGTATCACCAACAATAGCGACCAGCCGTTGTTCCAATCGGTTTCAGCCAACGGCAGACTGGAGGAGATCTATGTGAAGGGCACGATGTCCGACCTGAACATGACGACGGATATCTTCTCGCCTCTCTGCCATACCAATAACGGCTACATCATCGACTGCCACAATCGCTGCAATGTCAGTGTCAGTGCTTCTAGTGCCTCCAGCAAATATCTTGCAGGCCTCTGCGCCATCAACAACAATGTCATAGAGGGCGGCGCCAACGACGCCAACCTGTCGACGTCGACATCAAACGTGGCTGGCATCTGCTACCGCAACAATGCCTCGGGCCGAATTACCGGTAGCTTTGCCTTGTCGCGTGCAGTGCCTTCGGGTGTCAACATCGCGGGTGTCTGCTTCGAGAATTACGGACTGGTGAAAGACTGTCTGATCTCTTCGAACGTCAACCCGGTGCGCTCGTCAGGTAACTGGGGCGTCATCGTCTTTGAGAACAAGAGCGGTGCCACCGTCGAAAACTGCCGTTCGGCAGGTGCCTTGGTCTACACCACTACGGGCAGCATCGGCGGTATTTGCCACACCAACTACGGTACGGTATGCAACAGCAGCAATACGGTGACCCTGGTGGGCGCCAGCGGCAGCATCGGCGGCGTGGTAGCTGTGCAGGAGGCTGGCGAGATATACAACTGCGACTCGGAAGGCGACCACTATATTGAGGGTTCGACAAACAACCGCACGGCCGATAATGCCGGCGGCATTGTGGGTTGGCTCAAGGGTGGCACGGTGAAGAACTGCTATAACCATTGTCGTGTGGGTCTGGCTACCAACTCGGGCGGCGTTGTGGGTCGTGTGGAGATGCCTTCCTACACCTCGACACGTCCTTTGGAGAACTGCTGGAGCGGCTACGGTCACAAGTTCAAGGGCACCACTTCCGACACAATCAGCAAGATGGGCAAATTCTGCTTCAGCGCCACCTACGGCGACTTCGATACCATCAACGGCAACGGTTGCAATATTTTCAGCAACGTGACGTATAAGATTACAAACCTGCATCAGGGTCCAAACACTTTGTCGTATATCGACATGTCGGGCTATGGTTTGAGCGATACCCCAGGCGAGGAATCCTACCTTGTCGATGCACTCAACTATTGGGTCAACAATGTCAGCGGCAACACTTCCAAGTACTGGCAGTGGGTGGTTCCGGACGGCGAGGTGATGCCTCGTCTGCACAACCCCAACAACCCCTGGGTGTCGAAAATGCGGCAACGTCGCACGTCGTCCAAACGTCGCTAGGAACAGACAATAGATAACAACAAAAAAATGCGACAGGGTGGCAATGCTATCCTGTCGCATTTTTTTGTGTCCTATAAAATGGGTCTGCAGATGGGGTCTGCTATCGGTTTTCGAACACTATTTCCGTTTCTGGGAAGAGCTGGCTCAGCTGCTGTAGGGGCTGGACGAGCTCGTCGTAGCGGTCCCAGCTGTGCATGGGGTAGAGATGGCGGGCGGCGACCTGTTGCATCCACTGGCAGACGCCTCGCAGCATCTCGCTGCCCAGACGGGGGTCGATGGGGAACATGAGATGGTCGACCGTGGGGGTCAGCTTTCGGACGGCGCGCACCGTGGAGAGGAAGAGCCCTTCCATCTCGTGGAGGCTGCAGTGGATGTGTTCGCCGGGCTCCTCGGGGAAGTACCAGTTGTCGTTGTCGCCGGCGTGGTAGAGGCTGGTGCCGTCGGCCAGAAAGGTCAGCGAGGAGATGCCCACATCGGTGGAGTGCAGGGCATGGAGCGTCAGCAGTTCGTCGCTGTAGCGCTCGTCGGGGCGCAGAATGGCGGTGGGGCGTTCCTTGGGCACGCGGCGGCGCTTCACGGTGTCGTAGGAGAGCAGCAGCCGGGCGTCGGCAATGTCGAGGATGGCGGGGTTGTAATGGTCTTCGTGGAAGTGCGACACGACGAAATAGAGCACGCGGTCGCCCCGCTGGTCGAGCAGCCGCTGCAGCCGTTGGTCGGGGCTGTCTTTCCAGTAGTCGTAAACCAGCAGCAGCTGGTCGGTTTCGACGGCATAGCAGCTATGGTAGATGTAGTGGATGGTCATCAGGCGAAGGTCTATTGGGCTTTTTTGCGGGATTTGGCTTTCTTGGGTGCGGCCGTTTTGCCGGCTCCTTTGGCCTTCTTTCCTTTGCTGGAGGCCTCTTTGGTGGTTTTGGTTTTGCTCCCGTTTCGGGTGCCGGTTTTCGTCTTTGTCGCGTTTTTGGATTTCGTCCTCGAACCGCTCTTAGGTTGCGTTGGGGCCAACACCGCGTCTTCCTCCTCCACCAGGTCGAAGTCGATTTGTTTTTTGAGCATGTTCACGGCGCGGACACGGATGCGGACGGGGTCGCCCAGCTTGTAGCTGTTGCCGTAGCGGCGTCCGATGACTTGGTAGTTGTCCTCGTCGAGCATGTAGTAGTCGCCCTTGAGCGATGCGATGGGTATCATGCCTTCGCATTTGTTGCCTTCAATCTCGGCGTAGAGTCCCCATTTGCTGACGCCCGAGATATTGGCGTTGAAGACCTGTCCCAGCTTGTCGCTGAGGTATTCGGCCTGCTTGTATTTGACGCTGCTGCGCTCGGCGTCGGCGGCTTTCTTCTCCATCAGCGAACAGTGCTTGCAGTATTCCTCGTACTCGTCGGCATTGGCGCTGGCGCCTCCTTCCAGGTAGTGCTCCAGCAGGCGGTGGACCATCAGGTCGGGGTAGCGGCGGATGGGCGAGGTGAAGTGGGTGTAGAAGGGGAATGCCAGTCCGTAGTGGCCGATGTTTTCGGTGGAGTAGTAGGCCTTCGACATGGTGCGGATGGCGATATTGTCGATCATGTACTCCTCGCCACGTCCGGCAATCTGTTGGAAGAGGTGGTTGTAGCTGTCGGCCAAGGCCTTGCGGCTGCCGATGCGCATCTTGAATCCCAGCTTGGCGACGAATTCCACGAAGGTGTTGAGCTTCTCAGGGTTGGGCTCGTCGTGGACGCGGTAGACGAAGGTCTTCGGGGCGCTCTTGGTGGCTTTGCCGCTGTCGGCGCCGCGCTTGCCCTTGCCGCCCTTGTCGTTGGAGGTGGGCTTGCCGATGCTCTCGGCCACATTCCGGTTGGCCAGCAGCATGAATTCCTCGATGAGCCAGTTGGCCTCTTTCTGTTCCTTGATGTAGACGCCGATGGGTTTGGCGTTTTCGTCGAGCTGGAATTTCACCTCCTGGCTTTCGAAGTTGATGGCGCCTTCCTTGTAGCGTGCTTCGCGCAGTATGGTGGCCAGCCGGTGGAGTGCCAGCACCGCTTCGTCGGCGGGGATGCACACCGTGCCGTCGGGGGCGGCCACACCGGTGGTTTGGGTGTCGATGACTTGCTGGGCTTCCTCATAGCAGTAGCGTCGGTCGCTGTTGATGAGGGTTTTGCCAAACCAGCGGTTGAGGACCTCGGCACGGTCGTTCATCTCGAAGACGGCGCTGAAGCAGAGCTTGTCCTCGTGGGGGCGCAGCGAACAGACACCGTTGCAGAGCTTCTCGGGCAGCATGGGGATGGTGCGGTCGACCAGATAGACGCTGGTGCCGCGCTGGTAGGCTTCGCGGTCGATGGCGCTGCCGGGTTTGACATAGTGCGACACGTCGGCGATATGGACGCCCACCTCGGCGTTGCCGTTGCTGAGCAGCCGGTAGGAGATGGCGTCGTCAAAGTCTTTGGCGTCGGCGGGGTCGATGGTGAAGGTGAGCACCTTGCGGTAGTCGCGGCGTCCTTCGAGGTCTTTCTTGCTGGGGGCTTCGATGTGGGCGGCCTCTTGCTCGGCTTCGGCGGGGAAATCGAGCGGGAAGTCGTATTCGGCCAGGATGCTCTGCATCTCCACGTTGTTGTCGCCGGGTTTGCCGAGGCGTTTCACTACACGTCCCACGGGGTTGTTCATCTGTTCGGGCCAGTCGGTCATCTCGACCACGGCTTTCTCGCCGTCTTGGGCGCCGGCCAGGTCGCTGAGGGGGATGAAGATGTCGACGACCATGTTGCGGTTGTCGCAGATGAGGAAGGCGAATTTCTCCATCTTTTGGATGCGTCCCACAAAGCGGGTCTTGGCGCGTTGCAGCACTTCGACGACCTGCCCTTCGGGCTTGTGCATCTTGCGCTGGGGGAACATGAGCACCTTCACCAGGTCGCCGTGTAGGGCGTGGCGGGTGTAGTTGGGGGCGATCATCACATCTTCACGGCCTTCCTCCTGGGGGATGACGTAGGCCTTGCCGGTCTGTTTCATGTCGATGGTGCCCACCAGGTAGTTCTTGGGCAGGAGGTCGTCGTTGATGTGTTTGGGGTTGATCTTGTATTTGCCGCGGCCTTCTTCCACCAGGATCTTGTCTTCGGCCATCTCCAGGATGGTGGCTTGCACCAGTTGGCGCTGGGCTTTGTCGTAGGCGCCTACCTTGGAGGCTATCTGTTTGTAGTTGAATGCGGTGAATGGGGCATTGGCAAAGATTTTCAGTATTTGGGTTGCAAATTTTTCGTTCATAAAGTTCGTTGTTGATGGGTGTGATTTGTAGGTTGTTCTTTATTAGTTGTTGGCGGGTTGGGGGAGGTGCCTGAGGGTGGCCAGGTGGTGGGTGTAGGTGTTGTTGTCGTCGAGGATGCCGTTGCTGTCGAGACGGTCTTCGCGGACCCGGCCGGAGGCGTGGATGATGGAGGTGCCGTGGGGTGTCGAGACGATGCCCACGTGGATGATGCACCCTTGGGGGTTGCTGAAGAAGGCCAGGTCGCCGGGTTGCGACTGCTCCAGCGTGGTGGGTGTGCCTGCCGAGGCTTGCTGCCAGGCGTCGCGGGGCAGGGCGATGCCGCAGATTTTGAAGACCACCTGGGCCAGTCCCGAGCAGTCGATGCCCATCTTGGAGCGGCCGCCCCACAGGTAGGGGGCGCCGAGGAAGGTGCGTGTCGTTGCGACGATGTCGTGGGTGGGGGCTTGCGGGGTGGCGCCGACGAGCCACGCTTGCCGGCAGCTGGCGCCGGCGGGGGCGGTCACCTGCATGCCGTTGCAGACGACGGCGCTTTCGGTGGGCACCACGCAGTCGGTGGCGACGGGCGCGTCGGACAGCAGCAGCTGTTTGTCCTGCACCCAGCCTTCGTAGTTGTCGGCGAGGGTGCGCACCAGCAGCCATCCCGGCGTGGCGCTGCAGAGGGCCACCGTGTCGCCGAACAGCAGCTGGTTGACCATCTCGGCGGTGTGGGAGGCTTGGCGGCGCATGGGCACTGCCGACAAGAAGCAAAATCCATAGGTGTCTTTATCCATCGGTTGTTGTTTAGTGCATCGGTTGTGTGTTGTCTGGCGGGCTTGGTTGTCCGTCGCGGCAGGGTCAGATGCGGCCCAGTTCGATTGAGCGGGCCACGCGTTCCAGCAGGTTGTCGTCCTTGTTGCGCGTGGGGTCGAAGCGTTCCTTCATGTTGAATCCGAACATGCGTGCGAAGGTGTTGTAGAACGAGGCGCGGAAGGAGCCTCGCAGGTCGGCCACCAGGGTGTAGGAGTTGTTGCCCGTCTCGCGGTCCACCAGTTTGAGCAGCACTTTGCCCTGCGAGATGGTCAGCTTCTCCAAGTCGTCCTTGAATTCTTCGAGCACTTCGGCCTCCACCTGCTTGACGTATTCCTTGCGGCGGCGGGGGTCCATACCGGCCATTTCTTTCTCCAGGTCCTGCAGCCGGCGACGGGCTTCCTTGGCGTAGGGGAGGGTCTTGCGGACGTTGCGTATCAGCTTCTGGTGCTTGCGTGCCTCCTTGGGCGTCAGCAGGTTCCATTTGGCGGTGACCTTCACCGGCTTGAGCCGTACCAAGGGGATGGTGTCGCCGTCGAGCACCGTCGCCAAGCTCATGATGGTGTTCACCTGGTCGCGAAGGCCGCCGGCAAACACTTGTCCCTGTGCCGGACGCACCACCGCCAGCAGGGCCACCAAGAGCGGCACGAGGAGACGTTTCGTCGGACGGTATGTTTTAAAATTGCTATCCATCAAGGATTTATTTGCTGCTATAACTCAAAAAAAGATTTTTTCGTATATTTGCAAACTCAAACAAATGTTAATTACGACATAAAAAAATGAATTAAAGGTTATTGAAGATATGCCGAAAGCCATACAAGATAACAATAATCTCTATAATCTCCTCAGTCCGCTGGTGCAGTTCGGCACCCGCTGCCACTACCAGACCTTCGTGGTACGAGGTCGGGAAAACTTGCCCACCGATGGGGCCTACATCATCGCCCCGTGCCATCAGCAGGCGCTGATGGAACCTTTGGCGGTGCTCAATTTCGCGCCCAAACCGCCGGTCTTCCTGGCGCGGGCCGACATCTTCGCCCAACCGATAGTGCGTGCCATCCTCACCTTCCTGAAAATCCTGCCGGTATACCGCATCCGCGACGGCCGCGACAACTTGTCGAAAAACGACGCTATCTTTGAAAAATCGAGAAATGTGCTGCTCGACGGCTACCCGCTGTGCCTGATGGCCGAGGGCCGCCACAACGACCGCCACCAGCTGCTGCCCCTCGTCAAGGGCATGTTCCGCATTGCCGGCGAAACGCAGCGCAAGCTGGGCGACTACCCCCTCTATATCGTGCCGACGGGCATCGACTTCGACAACTACGAACGCCCCTACGCCAATCTGGTGGTCAACATCGGCAAACCCATCGCGGTGCAGCCTTTCATGGCGACCTTCGAAAGCAACGAGCCGGTGGCGCTGAACCAGATGCGCGAGGCGCTGACACAGGCGCTGCTGCCCCAGATGCACGACATTCGCAGCAAGGAACACTACGACGAGATATACACCCTCTGCCGGGCCCTCAACAAACGGCAGCGCAAAGCGTCCGGTTGGCGCAACAACGCCTGGAACCGCTTCCGCGTGCGGCAGATGCTCTCCAACAAGTACGACGCCATGGAGCGTGAGGGCGACGACCGCTTTGAGACGCTGATGGCACGCAGCCGCGACTACGCCGAGCGTTGCCGCAAACTGCATTTCTCGGTGAGGACCGTGCCGGAACGCTGGAGCCTGCTGGCTACCCTCGCCGCCCTGCTGGGCGTGGCCGGTGTGGTGGCTGCCATGGTGGCCGTGCCGGCGGTGCGATGGGTCGTCCTCTTCCTGCTGCTTTGCTTCCCCATGCCGTTCCTGCCGACCCACCTCGTCACCCAAAAAATCATCAAGGACCCGCAGTTCCGCAGTTCCATCAACTTCGGCATCCGCTTCTTCCTCACCATCATCTACACCATCGTCATCGCCATCGTCATCGCTTGCAACGACGGCTTGTGGATGAGCCGGTTGGCCGATATCGGACCCTGGTGGGGGCTGGTGGTCGTGGGATTGGTGCATCTGGAGGCTATGGCTGCCGCCAGCGTGGTCAACGGCCTCAAGGCGGTGCTGCGCAACAGCCGCTACTGGCTGCTGCGTCTCTTCAGACCCAAGGCCATGCGCGACTTGGAGGCCTGCCTCGACGCCATGGCGGCCGAAAAATAAGGCTCGAGGAATTTTGAAATGCCAGAAAACAATTGTTCAAATAATCCAACAAACAACCGATATGCTTAAAAAACTGTTTATTGCTTTCGTTTGCACCCTTGGCCTGTTGGGCCTCACATCGTGCGAAGAGGAACATTTATATCCGAACGAACTCCAAGGCCACTGGGTCCTGATGGATTCGTCGACCAAGGATGATGGGGCTGCGAAAAGCCTGCTGGCGCTGACATTCGAACACGACATGCTCTTTGTCGACGGCGCTTCGTCGGGTCAACGTCCGTTCAGCTACAGCTACGATTGGGAATGGTATGTGAACGAGGATTCAGAACTGGTCATCTACTACGAGGATTACGACTCGGACGGCGACCTGTCGCGGTCGACCTACTATCTCGACTGGTGGTACGACGAGCGTAACGACGAGCTCACGCTGGAATGGGATCCGCTGTTGGGCTCGGACAAGCATTACGTCTTCATGAGGCGCTGATGTCGCCTCGGCGTTAGAAACTGCAGGTCACTCCACCGCAGAGCAGAATGGGCAGCTGGTCGATACGGTTGCCGGTGATGCGGTCGAAGTAGAAGATATTGTTGCGGTCGTAGACGTTGGTGACGCTGAGCGACAGCTCGAGCAGTCCGCGTTTGCCGAACGAGAATTTGCGTTTCACACCCAAATCCAAACGATGGTACATGGGCAGCCTGCCGGCGTAGAGTTCGCCGTAGGTGATGCCCATTTCGCCGTTTTCATGAAGGTAGTCGCTGCTGATGCCGTCGGGGAACTGGAGGCTTTCGTAGATGCCGCTGGTCAGCGTCAGCGGGAATCCGCTACCCATCGACCAGCGACCGCTGAGCTCCCATTGGCGTTCGTCGCCGATGGCATAGGTGGCCAGCAGGTTCACCGTGTGGCGGCGGTCGTAGTGGGGATGGTAGGTCTGCAATTCGTCGGTGCGTGACACGAAGCCCAGCGAATAGGTGGCCCAGAGATAGAGCCGTTCGATGTCGTAGCAGGCACTGAAGTCGACGCCGGCGGCACGGCCTTTCTCGATGATGAAATCGGTCATCAGGTACTGCGGCTGTTCGTAGGTGCCGCCCGGTGCGTAGGCCGGGTCGGAACGGTCGAAGAACTGGTTGTGGTTCATGCCCAGCAGGTGGCTGAAATTCTTGTAATAGAACTCCATATTCAATGTCAGGTGCTCGATGGCATCGTATTCCACGCCGAACACGATGTGTTGTGCCCGCTGCACACAGCTCTCCACCGGCTCGTTCTGGTAGACGGAGGGCATGTTGAGTTGTCCCGAACCGGTGAGGAAACCGTTGAAGAGGTTGACGATGTCGTGGTCGGAGCGGGCGTCGAGGATGATCTGGCTGTAGAGTCCTGTGGCCAGCTTGAAACGCAGTTTGTCGGTGGCGTTGAATTTGGCTGCCAGACGGGGTTCGAGGCTGGGTTCGGAGAGCGAGGCGTAGTAGAGGAAACGGATGCCGGGGTCGATCAGCCATTTGCCCGAATTGATGTGGTAGGTGGCGTAGGCCGACAGCTGCGAGGTGTTCTCGTCCTGCGCCTGACGGACGCCGTAGGCGTTGGTGTAACGGTACTCGGTGGTGTAGCCCTCAATGCCGAAACCGTAGCGCAGCTTGTTGTTGCCCATGGTGTTGGTGATGCCCAACGAGACGTTGAATCCGCCTATGCTGCTGTATTTGGGACTACCGCTGGCGTCGTCGAGATTCACTTTGTATTTGGAGTAGGCCACGGTGCCGTCGATGAGCGACGACGAGCCTGTCATGAGGGCGAAGTTGGTTCCGGCGCCGAAATTGGTCCAGTGGAAGTCGGCCAGCGCCATATAGTTGTTCACACGGTCGTCGAAGCGGAAGGCGAAGAAGTTGACCTTGCTGCCGCGACCGGAATTGATGGAGATTTTGCCGTAGGTGTCCAGGAAGTCGAACGGCAGGCCGCCGTCGATGTAGGAGTAGAGGGCCTGGGAACTTTTGGAAAGGAACGAGTTCTTGGCGGTGACGAGATAGGTGACCGTGGAGGGGCTGCTGTTGCTTTCGCGTTTCAGGGGTCCTTCCAGTATGAGGTTGGCGCCGAAGGTGTTCAGTCCCACCTTGCCGGTGTGGCGTTTCTTGTTGCCGTCGCGGGTGGTGATGTCCATCACCGACGAGAGGCGTCCGCCGTATTCGGCGCCGAAGCCGCCGGTGTAGACGTCGGCGTTGAGGATGACGTCGGTTTCGAAGATGGAGTAGAGTCCGATGGAGTGGAAGGGGTTGTAGACCACCATGCCGTCGAGCAGGGTGAGGTTCTGGATCATGGAGCCGCCGCGGATGTAGAGCTGGCCGCCCTGGTCGCCCGTGGAGTTGACGCCCGGCAGCACCTGCAGGTACTGCGCCAGGTCGGCCTGTCCGCCGATGGAGGGCATCTGCTGGATTTGGGAGGCGGTGACTTTCTCCACCGACACCTGCGTCATCACCTTGCGCTCCTCGGATTTGTTGCTGCTGACCACCACCTCCTTCAGGCGGGTCACGGCGCTCCTCAGCTGTATGTTGCGCACGATCGTCTGGTGTTTCAGCGTGAGGGTCTCGTTGTATTCCTCGTAGCCGGCGTAGCGCGTCTTGAGGGTGTATTCGCCGTCGGGGATCTTCGTGATGATGAAGTAGCCGTTGATGTCGGTCGTCGTCCAATGCTTGGTGCCGTCCAGATAGACATGGGCGAAGGGTACGGCCTCGCCTTTGTCGGCATCTTCCAGCACGCCCTTGATGGTGTTTTGTGCCATGGCGGCGGTGGAGACAAGGAGCAGCGCCAGCAGCGCCAGGAGGTATCGGAAACGGTTGATTGCGGAGGTCGGTAGGTTCATTCTGGAAAATATAAGGGTGGGGGATTCGATTAATGGATGATTTTGAATACGGCTTCTTTGAGCAGTTCGCCGTCGCTGATGGTGCCGCTGTTGCGGATGCCCTTGGAGCGCAGGTCGGCGTCGTAGAGGTAGCCGATGCACGACGCCAGTTTGCCCAGCGAATAGTTGCGTGCCGCTGTCTCGTATTCCATCAGGAAATGGGGGTTCACCTTCATGACCGATGCTGCCTTGCTCTTGTCGGGCTCCTGGTGGTAGAGCATCACCTTGATGAAGTAGTTGTAGAGCGTGGGCAGCACCATTTGGATGGGGTTGTCTTTGGGGTTGGCGGCGAAGTGGTTGACGATGCGGTTGCACTTCACCACGTCGCGGCGACCGATGGCGCTCTGCAGCTCGAAGACATTGTAGTCCTTGCTGATGCCGATATTTTGTTCGATGACGTCTTCGTTGATCACTTCCCCTTTGGGGAGGGAGATGAAGACTTTGGAGAGCTCGTTGTAGATTTTGCCGAGGTCGTTGCCCAGCGATTCGGCGATGAGCACGGCTCCCTTTTGGGTGATGGAGTAGCCCTGCTTGGCCACCACGCCGGCAATCCAGTCGGGCACCTGGTTGTCGTAGAGTTTGGCTCGCTCGTAGACCACCCCCTTGCTGCTGATGCTCTTATAGGCTTTGGAGCGTTTGTCCATCTTCTTGTGGCGATAGCAGAAGACGAGGATGGTGGTGGCCTGCGGGTGCTCCAGGTAGGCGCACAGCAGCTCCCATTCCTTCAGGGGAATGTCCTGGGCTTCCTTGACCAAAACCAACTGCACGGGCGACATCATGGGGTAGCGTTGCGCCATGCTCACCACCTGCGTCATGCTCACATCGCGGCCGTAGACCACCGTCTGGTCGAAATCGCGCATCTCCTCCGCCACAATATTTTTCTCCATGAAGTTGGAGACGAGGTCAATGTAGTAGTTTTCCTCGCCCGTCAGGAGGTAAACAGGGGCGAATTTGTGTGCTTTTAAATCGTCAATAAGCTGTTTTTCAGTGATCGCCATAGATTTTCGCCAAAAAATAACGTACAAAAATACAAAAGATGGAAGAAATGGCAAAATCTTTTTTCGGCGCCGGGAGTGGGTCAGGCCTGTCCGATGCGGGTCCAGTCGATGGGCGCAAGCCCCTGCTGCTGCAGGTAGCTGTTGGCTTGCGAGAAGTGGCGGCAGCCGAAGAAGCCGCGGTAGGCCGACAGGGGCGATGGGTGTGGGGCGGTGAGGATGAGGTGCTTGCCGGCGTCGATGAAGGCTTTCTTGGCGATGGCATAGCTGCCCCAGAGCAGGAAGACGAGTCCGTGGCGACGGGCGGAGAGTTCGCGGATGGCGGCATCGGTGAACTGCTCCCAGCCGTGGCGCTGGTGGGAGCCTGCCTGATGGGCGCGGACGGTCAGCGTGGCGTTGAGCAGCAGCACGCCTTGGTCGGCCCAGCCGGTGAGGTTGCCACTGGTGAGCGGTATGGCGGTTCTGAGGTCGGAATTGATTTCCTTGATGATGTTGACGAGCGACGGCGGCACGGCGATGCCGGCGGGCACAGAGAAACAGAGACCGTGGGCCTGTCCGGGTTCGTGGTAGGGATCCTGTCCCAGAATGACGACTTTGACTTTGTCGAAGGGCGTATGGTCGAAGGCGGCGAAGATGTCACCGCCCTTGGGATAACAGGTGTAGTGGCTGCGCTCCTCGACGAGGAACGACTTCAGCTGCGCGAAGTAGGGGGCGTCGAACTGCGGCTGCAGCACCGCCAACCAGGAAGGATCGATTTTTACGGACATGACGTTTAAAAATTAATTCGCCGTTAAACCAGAAACGGATTGTAGTTTTTCTCGTCGGCGATGGTGGAGGGTTCGCCGTGGCCGGGGTAGACGCCGTAGTCGTCAGGCAGGGTGAGGATACGCTCTTTGAGTTTGGTGATGAGCTGCTGGTAGTTGCCTCCCGGCAGGTCGGTGCGTCCGATGCTGCCTTGGAAGAGGGCGTCGCCGGTGAAGACCATCTTCTCGGAGGCGACGACGAAGCAGAGGCTGCCTTCGCAGTGGCCCGGCACATAGCGGCACTCGATGTCGAGATGCCCCACCTTCAGCATCGTCCCGTCATCGGCATGTGCCGTGGGCAGGTCATCCATGCGTCCCGCTTCAAATCCCATGATGCTGCCATAAACCTCGGCCTGTC
>JAEEGH010000545.1_pt1 | contig 137169 bp, 107 predicted proteins | sample 9134181 | NCBI WGS metagenome assembly JAEEGH01 (sample SAMN16246544, study PRJNA631951) | gut metagenome | biome: gut microbiome; feature: rumen; material: DP-attached | host: Bos | place: Iran: Karaj | collected 2018-10
CCGAAAGTCCACCATATAGGGCCGACTTCCCACTAACACTCAATGTTTCAAACGATTCGGCGTTCGCCGCAGACACTGATAGAGCAATACCCATTGCCGCTACCCCAAATTTTGTAAGATTCATAATACTTTGGTTTTTAATTATATAGATTAAATAATGTGCGGGTTCACACCAGCCTCGCATAATCCCCATGTTGCCCTGAACCCAATGGAACGGCGCCCCATCGGGATATCTCCTTAAGCTACACATAACACGGTCCGCTTCATGACGTACACATCCGTTTCACTTGAAAAAAGTGTAACAATGGTGAGTTTACATGTGTTGGATAATGGTTCCTGGTTTTCTTTCGGCGAAGTTACCATTTCTCCCGCTCGTTTGTTGAGGATTATTTACCCAATTCGGGGGATAATGACGATTCCACACCGCTTTTTCTCCGTCTGTTTCAGCACGTTGGACCGGTGTTCCCCTCCGTTCCGTTTGACGAATGTTGTATGCTGGTGGGTATTTTTACGAAGTGTCTATTGTACAAAAAAGGATGGTTCCCGAGGAAAAACCCTTTTGAAAATGCAAAAACTGTGCCATTGCGCATCATTTTTATCGATGCCACATTTTTTATTGACCAATTTTTATGAAATTATGGGTGGCTGATGGAAAGCTCTCTCTGTTGGTTATGGTTTCTCTTTATCCTTGTCGTACTCCACCGTCCCGATCATCTTGTCATATATTCTACAGTACGTAGTATCTTCTTGTTCCACAGGAAGCAGTAACCTTTTGAAGATGGTGTCATTACGAAGGAAGAACGTATCTTTCCCCATAATGATTGTCTCCCTTGTCCTTGAGTAGGGAAGGGTCTCTTTCAAATCCCCGTTGTAACCTCGATGAGATATGCGATACTCTGCAGTGCTGTCGTCCCGGAACACATAAGATTCGCCGCCCCTCCATCCGTCCATGTCCGGCAAATAGGCGAGCATCCGTGTGTGGGGATTGTATCGGCTGACTTGGCAGTTCGCCGGAGTCAGAGGGGAAAAACTTACCAGGCAGATTAGCAGGAAGAGGGGTACGAGAATCTTTTCCCAGAGCTGAAGTTCTTTCCGTCGTACTATCCGATAGGTGAAATGGATGGTTTTGCCAACAGATATGAACAGGAAAGGAAATGTGAGCGTGAGTAGTAACGCCGTCCCCAACGAGAAATCGTCCATGAAGATGATGGATAGTAAAAAACAGGATATCATCAGCGACAGGATCGATATGAAATCCATCACGATATTTCTGTTGTTTTGTGGCACGGCTTAATTGTAGGTATTTGTTAGACTTCAAAGATATAATATATTCGATGAATCACATGTGAATTGGCATGGATTATTTGCAGTTATCCTCTCATCCGTCAGATCCGTACACACATCAAAGGCTCTACGGAAGGGGAAGTCAGAAAAAGCGAAGGAGCATCGTCGCAGTTCCCCGCAACGATGCTCCTTGAAACAAATAGGATAGGATACCCCTTTTACTTTATGTTGAGGGTGGCACCCTTTTTCACGTACACACCCCCTTGCAATGTGGTGTTATGTGTCGCATCGATTGTGACATTGGATCCTGACTTCAATATGACATCTCCGTGAGGTTTGGAGGTAGTCACCTCTCGACCTACGTTGATGTCATAGCATCCATCGTAAACCTCAGTTGTCGTGAAAGTCTCATTTTGGATGAAACAACCTTGACCCTCAATCCATGGTAGATGAGCGTCTGAGGTCACCACTACCACATAATCCTCCGGAGCATTGTCGAATGTGACAGTCTTCGACTGTGTATTGCTCAAATCTACGGATTTCACAGAACGGGAGGTTTTTCCCCCATCACTTTTGCTGGTCACACAAACGGTTGCAGCTCCACCAGCTATCGTAGGTTTGAATATAACCTTCAATTTTTTGGTGCTGGAGTTGTATGATACGGAGTTGCTCTTTAATTTGCTAGGTTTCTTCGTCCACAAAGTTGTTTCTGGACAACCTAAGAGATTATGGACGGCGATGATATATGGTTTATCATCATACTCTTGCTTCGATTCGTACTCTAAGATACCCAATTTACATCCCTCTTTTGTTTGATTGTGTCTGGTAACAAAAGATGTAAAACATTTGTGCAACTCAGAACTGGTTCTCGTAATGCCTTGCCTAGTATTACCCAGGTAGGCGATGCCACCACCTTTCGCATTAAACAAAAGGGATTCTCCTAAATTACGAATACCATATTTCGACTTGTAATCACCATAATCATCAAATGGCATATTGGAACAACTAACTGTATATATCACAAATGGATATGCATAGTTCGTTAAATTGTCGAAGCCATTCTTTTTTTGATCTTGTATTCCTCCTTTAAAATAGCCACATGTATTACATTTATCAACATCATCGTATGAACAAACATTATAATTCGATGTGTCTGATTCTCCTAATTTCTTGGCTTCTACCGCATAATCACGTGGACTGCCATGGTTGTAATTCGAATAGATGCCGTATTTGGTTGTGTTTAGCATTTCTATTACGGCTGTGCCAGTTGGTCCGTTAGGTGATCTACTATCGCTTAATCGTTCATATGGATCCTCTTCAACATATGTGCAATTATTTTTCCATTGAGAATAGGGTTTTATGGCTTTCTGTGCTTCTGTGTCCCTCTGCATTTGGTCAGACTGTGTCACTAAAACCCTATCCAGATAGCTGTTTGACCCAAAACCTGGATTTTGTTCATATATGAGTTGCTTGCTGATCCAATTTTGAATGTCGGATGCGGAAAGACATAAGATCCTGCCCACATATAGATGTGCTCCATTTTTCTCAGGGCGAATATCATTCATACTTCTAAGAGAACTTCTAAGTCCGTAGCATTCAAAATGTTGAGGCTCCTCATTCCGAGTCTCCCAAGCTCCGCATAAATCAGTATAGTAATAATCCGTTGGCAAGGTGTCTTGCTCTTTTTCATTATGTAATAATCGTGCCGTTCTTGCTGGCACAATATCAGTTCCTCCACCGATCAACACATACTTTCCTCCCTTGTCGTAACTAGCTTTGAGATAGTTGCGGACTTTACCCGCATTGTCCTGAATCTCATTGCCATAAGGCACTTTCGACAAAATGTCTTCGATAGCCACTGCACCTGCATTCAAACCTTTCTGTCTTTTCCAAGTCAGCAGTTTCTCAAAGGCTGGGATGAAATCTCTTTTGGTGATTAAGACGTACTCGTAGAAAGGAATTCCCCAATCAGCTGACCCTGCACGCAGAGTGGCTTTGTTGCATTGTGATTTCAGGGTCGTCGCAAGATCGTTTTCAACCATTTCAGGGTTGTTTACTATCTGCTTCACAAACTTCACATAGCCGTCCACATCACTCTCCTTGATGCTGCACTTCGCGGATGAGCTCTTCGTGTCGGACACGGTCTTCACCTTGACGGTGTACGATGTGGCGACACTCAACTTGTTTTTCTGCGGATAGTAGGTCATCGGGTTGACCGTCACCTGTACCATCTTCACACTTCCCACGCCCTTTTCCCCTGAAAAAGACACTCTTTTGGAAGGATATGCGTTGCTCGACCCATACACTGTATTGTCGGGTTGAGTGAAGCGGATAATGTTTTCTCCCGTGGAAATGGCTTCCTGCACCGGTAAAAGTTTATGCTTCAACGTGACGTTCTTTGTCTGATTGGCAACGAAAACCACATCGCTAACCTTCTCTCCCTGGGGGATATAAAACGTCATCGTAACACTTGGCACGCCAGGCTTGCCCAACATTTCTGGATCAGACAATATTTTACCGCTGATGACCGAATAGGTTTGCCCTTCATGCACCTCATCCTGGATGATTGGATCATCCGTTGTATACGATTTTTCAAAGTCCGCGTATGCATTCGAGAATGACAGGGCGAGACCTAGAACAACCGCTGTTTTTCCTATCAACTTCATCTCCGTAATCATTTGGTGAGGATCATTCTTTTGGTGTCTATTAACTCATTGTCCACGATAAGGGCATAGAGGTACATGCCGGCTGCGAATTCAGCACCCTTGATCTGTACGGAACCTGCTCCGTTGCCGTTGATCTTGTACTCCTTCAGCTGTGCGCCCTCCATGTTGTAAACGAAGATGGATGCCGAGGTGGCTGTAGCAGGGATCTTGTACTCGATGCTGGTGGATTCGTTGAATGGGTTAGGCGTATTCTGCAACAATACCGCATCTGTCGCATCAGACAGTTGACCGATGGATTTCGCCTCCAATTTGCCGATTTTGTCATTCAGTTTCTCGATGGTCGTCTGCTGCTCCTTGATGGATTCAATCAGGACAGGGATGAGTCCGATGTAGTTAACTGCATAGTATCCTTCCTCGTCCTCGAACACCAAATCAGGATATACCTTCATCAAGTCCTGCGCGATCAGTCCCATGTCACGTTTGTTGTCGGAACCAGACCTGAGGGAAGCCTCCTCGCCCTTTGAGTGCAGATAGTAGCTGACGCCTGTCAGTTTCATCAAGTTCGCCGTGCTGTTTCCGATAGGTTGGATGTCAGACTTTAATCTTCTGTCGGAAGTGTTGAGCAACTCCTTGCATGTGACTTTGTTTGAAGCGGTTAGATTCTTGCAATTGATGTTCTTCGTCGTCTTGATGGAGACATTGAAGTTGTAGTTCGCATCCTTATTAATAGGATCATAATATGAGACCACATCTGCCTCATAACCTTTGTTGAACGTTTGGTAAATTCCATTTTTCCCATGAAGCCATAGTTGGTCCGAATCCGTGTCGCCGTATTCCGCAAGCATCACGTTGCAACTACCGGAAGACGCTTTCCCATAATCACCGATAGCAATTCTGCCTTTATTGCCATTATCTTTTCCTGGACCGAAAACCTGAAGAGTGATCACTCCTTCCGGATCCTGTGTGTCGTTAGGCAAATCACCGATGTACGTTTTTCCACTTGGCATAACCGTTAACTGCGCTGAAGCAGCGACTGAGAGCAACACTCCCCCTAATAGACAACTGATTCTTTTCATTTTTATAACTTTAAAATGTGTATAATAAAAAATAATAATGGTTTTCTATATGTATGACATTATGGTTCCATGGTTTGCACAAAAATACAACAAATTATCACGCCTTCATAATAAAAAGTGTATTTTGATGACAAAAAAAGCATTACCACAGATTTTTCTGTGATAATGCCTTAAAAATTTGACGGTTAGGGTAAAAGAATTATTTCTTGCCCACCAACTCCAATGTGTCGGAAGCGATGGTGTACTCCTCGTCCGTAGGAACGACGATCACCGTCACCTTGGAATCCTTGGCGCTGATGACCTTCTCCTCGCCATGGACGCTGTCGTTCACAGCCTTGTCCAACTTGATGCCGAAGAACTCCATGTTAGCGAGAACACCCTCGCGGACTACCTCGACGTTCTCGCCGATACCACCCGTGAAGACGATCACGTCCACACCACCCAAGGCTGCCATGTAAGCGCCCACATACTTCTTGATGCGGTAGATGACCATATCCAACGCCAACTTGGCACGTTCGTTGCCCTTCGCGATGGCGGCGCGGATCTCACGCATGTCGGAGGAGACGCCTGAGATACCCAACATACCGCTCTGCTTGTTCAGGATGTCGGAGACCTTCTTCGCATTGTAACCTTCCGTCTCCATCAGGTAGGTGATCGCACCCGTGTCGATGTCGCCGGAACGCGTACCCATCATCAATCCCTCCAACGGGGTCATACCCATGGAGGTGTCGAAAGACTTACCGTCCTTGATGGCGGTGACGGAACTACCGTTACCGATGTGGCAGGTGATCATCCTGGTGCCCTCAGGCTTCATGCCCAATACCTCGAACGCGCGTTTTGACACGTAGCGGTGGCTGGTGCCGTGGAATCCGTAACGACGAACCTTGTCCTTCTCGTAGAGTTCGTAAGGAATAGCGTAGAGGAAAGACTCCTTTGGCATGGACTGGTGGAATGCGGTGTCGAAGACAGCCACCTGCGGACAGTTAGGCAACAAAGCCTCCACCGCCATGATACCCTTCAGGTTGGCAGGGTTGTGCAACGGACCCAACGGGAAGCAAGCGCGGATCTGCTCCTTCACCACGTTGTTGACGATGCAGCTCTCGGTGAACTTGTCGCCACCGTGGAGGATTCTGTGACCTACGGCATCCACCTCGTTCAATGATTTGATGCAGCCCTCGGTAGGATCAGTCAATACTTTAAAAATCAATTCGATACCGTCAGAATGGTCTGGCATATCCTTTTCGATGATCGCCTTCTCACCGTTCTTCTTGGTGTATTTGAGGAATGAACCTGGGATACCGATCTTCTCGACGCCACCCTGCGCCATCACCTCTTTGGTGCTCATGTTGAACAATTTGTACTTGATGGATGAGCTACCACAGTTGATTACTAATATCTTCATTTTGTTTTTGCAATCTATTAGAAATGACCATCCATACCCTTGGAGGAGGCATGGGTGGTCTTCTATTACTCGTGATTAATTATTGTTCTTAGCCTCGATAGCTTGGTTCACCGTGATGGCCACCATCTTCACGATATCGTCCACGGAGCAACCGCGGGAGAGGTCGTTGATCGGAGCGGCCAAGCCTTGCAACAACGGACCGATCGCCTCTGCGCCAGCCAAGCGTTGTACCAGCTTGTAACCGATGTTACCAGCCTCCAACTCAGGGAATACCAATACGTTAGCCGTACCAGCCACCTCGCTGTTAGGCGCCTTGCTCTTCGCTACGGAAGGAACTATGGCCGCATCCGCCTGCAACTCACCGTCGATCTTCATGTCAGGAGCCATTGCCTTAGCCTTCTCTGTAGCTTCAATCACCTTGTCCACCATCTCGTGCTTAGCGCTACCCTTGGTAGAGAAGGAGAGGATCGCCACACGAGGGTCTTCGAAACCGTAGATGTTCTTAGCCGTCTGGCCACTGCATACAGCGATTTGAGCCAGTTGGTCAGCGTCTGGGTTAGGAGTTGCAGCGCAGTCAGCGAACAACATCAAACCATTGTAACCAATCGATTTATCCTTGAAGATCATGATGAAGCATCCTGAAACCACGCCGATGCCCGGACGGGTCTTAACGATTTGGAAAGCAGGGCGAAGCACATCACCCGTGAAGTTCCTTGCGCCGGCAACCTCACCGTCCGCGTCGCCGTTCTTGATCATCAAACATGCCAAGTACAAAGGATCTTTCACCTTTTCGATGGCTTGCTCCTCGGTCATACCCTTCTTCTGGCGAAGCTTAAAGAGGAGGTCAGAGTACGTCTTGCTATTAGGATTGTTGGCCGGATCGATGATCGTAGCCTTAGAGATGTTTTTCAAACCAAACTGGGCAGCCAATCCCTCGATTTCTTGCTTGTTGCCTAAGAGGGTGATCTTGGCGATGCCTTGTGCGATAATTTGGTCGGCGGCTTTCAACGTTCTCTCCTCAGTTCCTTCCGCGAGGACGATGCGCTGTGGGTTAGCCTGAGCCCTTTTGATAACACTTTCAATCAATTCCATTTTCTATATAAACTGTTATGTTAAAATTTTTTTCAGCGGTTATAATCCACAAAGGTAAAAAAAAGAAACTGGAAAGTGTGTTTTTTTATAAGTTTTAAATTTTAGCCTATAAAGTCGGTGCGGAATCGCTCTCCGTAATCGAAAAAATATTATTATTTTTGCATCTAAAACATTCTTAAACCAATGGAAGTAAAGATAATAAACAAGTCGAAGCATGCGATGCCACAATATGCCACGCCACTGTCCGCGGGCATGGATTTGCGTGCGAATATCGACGAACCGATAAAGATTGGCTCCTTGGAGCGTGTGATGGTGCCTACTGGTATATTCATCGCTTTGCCGGAGGGTTATGAGGCGCAGATCCGCCCACGTAGCGGGTTGGCCGCCAAGCATGGTCTCACGGTGTTGAACACTCCCGGCACGATCGATGCCGACTATAGAGGCGAGATCAAGGTCATCTTGGTCAACCTCTCTCCTGAACCTTTCATCATCGAAGATGGCGAAAGGGTTTGCCAGATGGTGATTGCGAAGCATGAGCATGTGGAGTGGAAGGCGGTCGACACGTTGGACGAGACAGAGCGTGGTGCCGGCGGTTTCGGTCATACTGGTGTGAAATGATTAGGCTGACAAAAATATTATCCATAGTTGTTTTATCCTTATGGGGTTTCTCCTCCGTCATGGCGGTGGAGAGTGACGCCCAGAAGAGGATGAAACTGCAATACTACTACCTGGAGGCTTTGCGGCAAAAGCAGGCGGGCAACATCAGTGCCGCGGTCGACAACCTCTATCGCTGCAATTCGTTGGACAACAACAACAGTGAGGTGTTCGCAGTCTTGGCGGACATCAACATGAGCAACAACTACGCCGCCGCCGCGATCGAACAGATGCGGAAGGCCTCCGAATTGGAACCTAATAACATCGATTATAAGGTCAGTTTGGCCAGCTACCTGGTGAATGTCTATGAACTCCGTGAGGCTGCCAAGTTGTACGAGGAGCTTGTGAAGGAGGACCATAAGCGCAAGAATATATACTATTACTACCTCGCTAATATCTATTCCACCATGAATGAGTACGATAAGGCGATCGCCGCATGGGATGCGTTCGAAGAGGAGGAGGGTGTTAACGAGATGGTGTCGCAGCAGAAGTTCAAGCTCTACCTGAAAAGGGATAAGGAGAAGAAGGCTTTCGCTGAAATGGACAAGTTGATCAAGTCTGCTCCTAAAGAGACCAAATACATCGCCCTCAAGGCTGATTTGTACTTTGCCGTAGGGAAGGAAAAGCAGGGCGAACAATGTTACTTGGATGGTTTGAAGAAATTCCCGGGCGATCCGACGCTGACCGCCCAATATGGTTATTCCCTGATGGATATGGGACGCAACAAGGAGGGCATGGCGAAACTGCTGTCGGTCTTGCAAGACCCGAAGGCGGATTATGTCTTGAAGCAGGGCCTGCTTACCCGTATCGCGGAGGACAGCACGTTGGCGGTCGACGATTCCTACTATCTGAAGACGATTGAGCAATACCCGAACGAGGAACATCCTAGCCTTGTATATTCCACGGTTTTGCTGAATAGGGGCGATACGGCGGGCATCTCCTACATCAAAAAGGCGTTGAAGATCAATCCGAAACATGAGGAGGCTTGGTTGCTCCTGATCAGGTATTATGTCGGAAAGAATGATACCATCCATTTCGTGAATGCTTCCCAGGAGGCCATCGAGCAGTTCCCGGAGAGCGCGAGCCTTCTCGATGTGCGTGGCATGGCGCATCTTATGCAGAAGGAGAATAAGGAGGCGATCACCCTGTGGAGGCGTTCGGTCCGTTATGCGGTCGAGGAAGGAAACTACTCGCTGACGGCGGAACTCTTCGCGAAGATCGCTGATGTGTATATGCAGGCGAATCAGGTGGATTCGTGCTTCGCCATGATGGACTCTTCGCTCGCTTTCGGACCGAATAATGTGTTGGTCTTGAACAACTATGCCTATTATTTGAGCGTCCGGAACCGAGACCTGGACAAGGCGGAGAAAATGAGCCTCCAAACCTTGAAAGCGAATCCTAAGAGCCCTGTCTTTTTGGACACCTATGCCTGGATATGCTTCAAGAAGGGAGAATACAACATCGCTAAGGTATATATCCAACAAGCGTATATCAATGGGGGAAAGGATGACCCTGAATTGTTGGAGCACTATGGTGACATCATGTTCAAGTCCGGTACCTCTGCGGAGGAGTGCCAGAAGTATTGGAAGGAAGCCTTGTCCATGAGGGAGGCCAACAAGGATTTGCAGAATTATAATAATTACGATAATCTAAAGCATAAGGCTGAAACGGGAGAGTATGTCGAATAAGGTGATGATAGCGGTGTTGGGCGTGGCCCTGATGTTCCTCTTCTCTTGCGGATCTTCGAGGAAGGGATCGACGGGAGTGTCGGAGAACGTGCTGCAGAGCGGATTATCTTATGAGACGTTCAGCGCGAAGGTGACGGTCACCGTAGGTGGTATGAACGTGAATGCCACGCTTCGCATGAAGAAGGATAGTTTCCTGTTCATCTCGGTACAACCTTTTGCGGGGGTTGAGGTGGCGCGTGTTTTTGTCTCCGACAGCGAGGTCTGTCTTGTCGATCGGGTGAACAAACGCTATTCTCAGTTCGCCATCAAAGAGATCCCTGATTATGGTGAGTTGCTGGGTGTGGGTAAGTTGCAGGCGATGTTCACCGATCAGCTTTTCTTGCTGAGGGAGGACGATAAGGCGGTGAGTCTGTCTGACTTTTCCGTCACGCAGATCGCCTCTTTTTGGATGTTGCAATATAGTGATCCTAAGAATCGGTTCAGTCAGGAGTTTACCGCCGACGAGCATTATCGCGTAAGTAACGCCACGCTGACTTCTCCACATGGTTTGCTGCGTTGGGAATATAGCCAACCTGAGCCGTTGGATAATGGTTATATGCTTCCGAGAAAGGTAACCCTGACGATGTCGAAATCGCGGGACAATGGGTTCTCCTCATATCGTAACCAGCAGGAGATCACCGTTTACTACAAGAAGATTGATTTGAACAAAGCGTGCAGCTTCTCTAATCCGATACCGAGGGGATATGAGAAAGTGTCGGTGGAGGAGTTGCTAAGCGTCTTAAATAATAAACGATAGGAAATGTGTTTTAGAAGGTTCTTCATATTTGTGATGATGTTGTTCATAGGCTGTTCGGTGGGTCTTGTGGGGGATGGTGACCTCTGGGCCCAGGCGAAGAAAACGGCGCAGAAGACGGCCACTAGTAAGAGCACGGCCAAAACGAGTTCCGCCAATACAAAGAAGAACACGGCGCAGAAACCGGTCGCTAAGCAAACTGCCAGCAACAAGAAGAAAGAGGACATCAATGCGCTGAAGAACAAGCAGGACAAGCTGAAGAAGCAGATGCAGAACACCGACAAGAAGTTGACCGAGACCCGACGGAACACCATGCAGTCCTTGCGCGAGTTGGAGCGGTTGAACGAGGATATCGTCTACCGTGATCAGATCATCAAAAAACAGGCGGACGAGCTGAACCGCTATTCCGAGCAGATAGACTCGTTGAATGTCAGCATCGACAAACTCTCCGTGGAGTATGACAAGATGAAGAAGAAGCAGTCAGACATGATCTATTATGCCTTCATGACGAAGAACACGCAGTCCGATTTCATCATCTACATCCTCTCCAGCAAGAACTTCCAGGAGGCTTACCGCCGTGTCATCTATCTAAGCAACTTGGCGACCATCCGGAAGGAGCAGTCGGCGGAGTTGAACAAGACGAAGCAGGATATCCAGCTGAGGCGCGACAAGGTGGACCGGTTGAAGAACACCACGAAATCCCTGATGGCGAAGCAGGAGAAAGAGAAGGAGTTCGCTTTGTACCAGAAGCAGAAACAGGATAAGCTATTGGTTTCCCTGAAGGCGCAGGAAAAGTTGCTGAAGAGCGAGCTGGAGAAGCAACAAATCGCCTCCGAACGCTTGAACCAGAAGATCCAGAACGTCATCGCCCAGCAGGCGGCGGCAGCCAAGAAGCGTAAGAAGACACAGACAACGACCAAGGACGGCTATGCGATGACAAGGGAAGAGACGACGGTGGCGGGCGGATTTGAGAAGAACCAGGGCCGTTTGCCATGGCCTGTCAAGGGAACCATCACTGGCAGCTTCGGAAAGCAACCTCATCCCGTGTTGAAGGATGTGACGGTCAATAACAAGGGCGTTTATATCACGGCGGCGCCAGGCTCGAAGGCGACGTCGGTCTATGACGGTACGGTCTCTCAATGTTTCTCCGTCCCGGGAAACAACAATGCGGTCATTGTCCGACATGGAAACTACCTGACGGTATACGCTAATTTGACGGACATTTATGTGAAGAGTGGCGCGAAAATAGCGAAGGGCGCTCCTATCGGCAAGATATACGAGGATTCGGATGATAAAAACAAGGCGACTTTATTTTTCCAAGTTTGGAAAGAAAAAAGCCTACTAAATCCTCAACAATGGTTGAAAAAATAAAAGAGATTGTTATCTTTACGCGGTAAATATTAAAATTGGATTGGCAATATGGGTATACAAGAGAATCAGGATTTAGATTTGCTAGATGTATTGAAAGGTATCGGCAACGCAATTGTGAAAGGGTTTATGGCCTTATTACGTGCCTTCGGATGGGTCTTTAGACTTATTTTCGAGTATAAATACGTGTGTATAGCATGTATGGTGCTATTTGGCATTTTAGGCTTTTACCTGAATAAAAAGAGAGTGTTTAGGGCGGAAACCGACTTGAAACTGAATTCATATTCGTCCTATTTCGTGAAGGACATCCTTGACCCGTTGCATCTGCAAAGTATTAGTCGTGACACGATAAATCTTTCCTCAGAACTGAATCTCTCCCATAAAGATGTCGGAACTCTCGCAGATATAAAGAGTTTCTTCTATATAGATGTGCAAAATAATGGAACCCCTGATTATATTGATTATCAAGGGAAATTTGACGCCAATGACACGTCCATGTCAATCCTTCCTTGGAGATTGAGGGTGAGGGTGGAGTGTACGGACACATCGGTCTTCAGTAAGATGACGGAAGCGATATCGTTCCTGTTGACGAACAATGAGCAGATCAAGAAAGAGAATGAGTTGAGGGCAGCTCAGTTGGATGAGCGAATCGCTTTTGTGGACCGTGAGATTCAATTGTTGGATAGCCTGCGTAGAAAAGAGTATTTCCAGAAGAAGAGAGAGTTGTCGGTCTCAATGGACAAGGCTATATTGTTGAATGAAAGAGAAATGAAATTGTTCCACGCTGACTTGTTGGATTTGAACAAGGTGAAACAGGAGATGGAGTGGGAGCGTAATTTCTATTCACAAGGTTTTATTTTCGAGAATGATTTTAACTTTGATCCACGTCCGATCAACAGAAAGATGAAATATCTTCCGAAATTCCTTCTGTTAGGTCTTCTCTTCAGTGTGGTTATCTGTGGTGGATGGAAGTTTAAACAGGAGATCAATAATTATTTAAACAGGCAAGTTTGATGTCTAAAGAGTATAGGTGGGGAATTATAGGAGCCGGGCATATCGCCGGCTCTTTTGCTAAGGGTTTGAAAGTGTTGCCTAATGCCCGATGTTATGCGATAGCGTCTCGTGATGGGGAGAAAGCCGCCTCTTTCGCGGCGGAATATGGGTTTGAGAAGAGCTATGATTCTTATCAGGCTATGTTGCAGGATCCGCAAGTGGATATTGTCTACGTCGCTACCCCCAATAATCTCCATTATACCCATACGATGATGGCGCTGGACGCGGGAAAGCATGTCTTGTGCGAGAAACCTTTCGCCATCACCTGCTCGCAGGCTATGACCATGATGCGTGTCTCTAGGGAGAAGAACCTCTTCCTTATGGAGGCTCTGTGGAGTAGATTCCTTCCCTCAATGATCACTGCGTCGCGGCTGTTGGGTGAGGGCGTGGTCGGTAAACCATTGTTGCTGCAGGCTGAGTTCGGTATCCATCCGGTCTATGATGAGAACAGCAGGTTGTTCGACCCTAAATTGGGCGGCGGATCGATCGCGGATATAGGTATCTATCCTATTTTCCTGGCGCTTTTCTTGTTCGGTGATCCCCTCTCGATGGATGTCTCATCGATTCCTGCCCCTACGGGCGTGGATATGACCACGACAATCGTCATGACGCATCGTGAGGGCAGAATGAGTGTCCTTACCTCTTCTTTCGCTTTCGATATGGAGTCTGACGCGAAAATAACGGGCGATGCGGGACGGTTGAGGCTTTGCCGAATGTTCCATACGCCGACCAAGCTCATGCTCAGGCGTGATGTGGAGGAGAAAGAGACCGAAATCCCCGTTGAAATGGTGGGAAATGGATATAACTACGAGGCCGCCGAAGTGATGAGATGCATAGACGAAGGCATGATTGAGAGTGATATCTGGAACCATTCGCAGACTTTGCGCCTATTGGATATTGTCGAACGTGCGACGAAAGACGCATTTTTAAACCTATAACGTTGTGGTATTAAATTATATTTGGGTCGGTTTCTTTATTGTGGCGATGCTGGTGGCATTGTTCCAGTCCATTTTTTACCATGACTTTGCGGTGTATGAGCGGATCGTCTCCAGCACGTTTGAGATGGCTGAATTCGCGGTGATGAAGATCGCCTTGCCATTGAGTGGGGTGATGATTTTATGGCTCGGACTGATGAATATCGGTGAGAAGGCTGGCGTGGTGAAGGCTTTGTCTAAGGTGATCCGCCCTTTCTTCTCGAAACTGTTCCCTGAAATCCCCAAGGACCATCCTGCCCATGGCTTGCTGGTGATGAACTTCGCGGCTAACATGTTGGGCTTGGATAATGCAGCCACGCCGATTGGATTAAAGGCGATGGAGAGCTTGCAGGATTGCAACAAGGAGAAGGATGTCGCTTCTAACGCCCAAATCATGTTCCTGGCGCTGAACACCTCCGGATTGACGATTATACCGATAACGATTTTGGCCCAACGCGCCATCATGGGCGCGACAAACCCGACGGATATATTTGTTCCGCTGCTGATATCGACCTTCTTCTCGACGGTCACGGCTATCCTATATGTGGGTGTGCGACAGAAGCTGGATATATGGAACCGAGTGGTCATCGGATGGATCCTTGGCATCGCCGTCTTCATCATGGGCGTCGTTTTCCTCTTTTCCCAACTGAATAGCCAGAGTGCGTTCGGCCTCTCCAAGGTGGGAGGTAACTTCCTGTTGTTCCTTGTCATCATGATTTTTGTGGGCGTGGGCGCATGGAAACGGATCAATGTCTATGAGGCTTTCATAGATGGCGCTAAAAAGGGTTTTGAAACCTCGGTTAAGATTCTTCCCTATCTGGTCGGTATGTTGGTCGGAATCGGCGTTTTTAGGGCCTCTGGCGCCATGGATTTGATATGCCATGGACTGACCTCCCTCTTCTCCATGTTCTTCAACGACACGCGTTTTGTGGATGCCTTGCCGACGGCTTTGATGAAGCCGCTTAGTGGCAGTGGGGCGAAGGCTATGATGGTCGAGGCCATGAAGACGTATGGGGCGGACTCCTTCGTCGGACGTCTCACCTGCCTATTCCAAGGCTCGGCGGACACCACATTTTACATCATCGCCATGTATTTTGGCTCTGTAGGTATCAAGAAGACCCGTTATGCGGTGACGGCTGGTCTGATCGCGGACCTCGGCGGTGTGGTGGCAGCCATATTGACCGCCTACGCATTCTTTGGCTAACAATCACTTTTCAGCAGTTATGATATATTACCAATCTGAGGATATCAGCATGCCTAAGATCGCCAAGCGAAAGGTATCGGCTTGGGTGAAGGAGGTGGCTAAGCGCCATGGCTATAAGGTGGGGGATATCTCTTACATTTTTTGCTCCGACGAGAAGATCTTGGAGGTGAACAAGCAGTATCTCCAACACGATTATTTCACGGACATCATCACGTTCGACTATACGGAAGAGGATAAGATTTCCGGCGATCTCTTCATCAGTTTGGATACTGTGCGTACGAATGCGGAGCAGTTCCACGCCTCTTATGAGACGGAGCTCCACCGCGTGATCATCCATGGCATCCTCCATCTCTGTGGCATCAATGACAAGGGCCCTGGAGAGCGTGAGGTGATGGAGAGGGAGGAGAACGAGGCCCTCGCCTTGCTGGATGTTATGGCGTAGGACATGTTATGGGCGCGTCAGCTTTTATACTGTAAAACGAAAAAAGGAGATCCGTTTGGGTCTCCTTTCTTTGTCGTATATATTCTTTAGGAAATAATTACTTCGTAGCCTCTTTGCCGAGCAATTCAACCTTGAAGATCAGCGCTGCGTTGCCTGGAATAGCATTGCCAGCACCGTACTCGCCATATGCCAATTCGGAAGGAATCATCAATTCCCAAGTAGAGCCGACCGGCATCATCTTCAACGCTTCCGTCCAACCCTTGATCACACCATTCACAGGAAATTTGACGGATTTTTTACGCTCGTAAGAACTATCAAAAATCGTGCCGTCCACCAATTTGCCTTCGTAGTTCACTTCCACGATATCTGTCTCCGCAGGGATGGCACCCGTACCGGCCTTGAGGATCTTGTACATCAAACCGCTTTCTGTGGTCTTCACACCCTCCTCTTGTTTGTATTTCTCGATGGCCTCATCGGATTTAACCTTCATCAATGCGGCAGCGGCTTTGCGCTCTTCCTCCATCTTCTTCTGGGCCTCTTCGCGCATCTTTATGTTGTAGTTCTGAAGAATAGTGTAAGCCTCTTCCCTCGTGATGGCGAATTTTGACGAATCGTTGTTGAATCCTAAATTGAATGCCTGTTTGAAGATTTCTTTGTTGCCATTTACGTCAGGGTTGCTCAGATATTTGCTGTACTCAGTACCTCCGACTAAGCCTTGCGCATAACTAACCGTATCCATGTAACTCTCTATCTTGGCGACTTTCTTGCCCTCACAAGAGGAGAACAATGCTGTTCCTGCGATCAATGCAAGAACTGGTACTAATTCTTTTCTCATTTTTTTTGTTGAAATTATTCTGTTTTACGTTGATACTGTTGGAATTGGTATTTGTCTCCCTTGATGACCGCCTGCTCAGGGTTGGTCACGTCGAGAAGGTCAACCTCGAATATGAGTAGGGAATTGGGTTGTATAGGCCCTGATCCGTGGTCGCCATACCCTAATTCTGAAGGGATGTAGAACTTGAATTTAGATCCGACTGGCATCAGTTGCAGACCCTCCGTCCATCCTTTGATCACACCTTTCAGTTCGAACTCGGCCGGTTCACCACGCTTGTAGGAGTTGTCGAACTCGGTCCCGTCCATCAATGTTCCGATGTAATTGACTTTTACTCTGCTGTTAGGGGAAGAAGGCTTGTTGCCGTCACCCATCTTTACGATTTCATATTGGAGTCCTGATGGTGTCTCGATCACGCCCGGACGCTTCTTGTTATCGGCCAAGAACTTTTTCTGCGCCTCCATGCGTTTTTGATTCTCGGCCTCCTGTGCCAGTTTCAAATTCTTTTGGATGATTTCATTAGCGTCTTTCTCCGGGAATGCCAAGGTGAGCGTATCGTCTTTAATCATTTTGTTGAGCGCTTCCACAAGCAAGTCTTTGTTATATGGCCCACCTGGCAGGTTGGACAAGGTCTGGTTGATACTCTTGCCGAACTCCAAACCGAATGCGTAGCTGGTGGAATCCTTTGCTGTTTTGAGCGCTACTGTCTCTGACTTGGCTTTTTTAGGCTTTGCCTCAGTGGTATAGGCGGCGCATGCTGCGATGAGTGCCGCCGTTAAAACGATCTTTTTCATGTGATTGATATTAGATGATTTGAAGAAGTTCTACATCGAATATGAGGGTGGAATGTGGTCTGATCACATCGCCTGCCCCATGCTCTCCATACGCAAGTCCTGATGGCACGAAGAGCCTCCATTTGGAGCCTACTGGCATTAACTGCAGCGCCTCCACCCATCCTGCGATCACCTGGTTGACAGGGAAGTCGGCCGGTTGGTTGCGGCGGTACGAACTGTCGAACACGGTTCCGTCGATGAGGCGGCCCTCATAGTGGCAACGAACAGTGTCCGAAGCTTTCGGTTTAGGTCCATTACCCTCTTGAAGGACGGTATATTGCAATCCGCTCGTTGTCGTGACAACTCCCTTCTGTGTCTTATTCTTCTCCAGGAAGGCATCCCCGGCCTCCTTGTTTTTCGCGTCCACCTCGTCTTGTAACTTCGCGAAGTGTTGACCAAGGATTTGTTGCGCCTCTTCCGGCGTCATATCAGGTTCCTTGCCGCTAAACACGTCGGAAATTCCTCTTGTCAATTCCCCTATGTTTAAGTCTTTTATCCCTGCGCTTTTGAGATTTCCCGCCATGCTTATGCCTAACGCGTAGCTGATTTTGTCCATTTCTAAAAATTTTCTTTATTGTTTGTCTTAGCACAAAGGTAGGTAAAAAAATTATCGGAATAGCCTCTATTTGAAAAATTATATTGTCTTCGAGCCATTTGTAAATATTTTTTATAATTTTGTTTGTGTCTGATTATTATGAATCACTATTAACTAAATTATAGAAATATGGATATTTTAATTTTTCTCGCTATCGGAGCGTTGGCTGGATTCTTAGGAAGTAAGTTGTTTTCCGGCGCCAGCAAGGGTTTGTTGGTCAATATGATCGTCGGTATCATCGGTGGTGTCTTGGGCGGATGGCTCTTCGGCCTCTTGGGATTCGAGTCTGTCGGCATCATCGGACAAATCGTGACTGCCACTGTGGGTTCTATCCTCTTGCTGTGGATCATCTCCAAGTTCAAATGATGGCTAACTGACCCCTGGTGGGGAATAAGAAAAAGGGTGTGTCGAAACCGCTTGGTATTGACACACCCTGTTTGTTTGTAGAGAAAATCACCTATTTGAATTTCCCCAACTCATAAATAGCAGGGAGCGCTTTGCCGTTGTTGTCGTCGAAGAGTCCCCGGTTGATCCAGTTGTCGATGACGCCGTTGCCGTTTTCCTCAGGGAACCACCAATAGAGTCCGTCCACGTTGTCATGCTTCTTCAACTCTATGATGAGGTCTTCCGTGAACTTACGTTGCCCTTCGGGGGTGGCTGGCCATTTGCTCCGGAAGTCGTAGCTGATGCCATCGTTCGGGAACCATTGGTAGTAGTAGGCGGTCTCCACGATCTGCACCCTCTTGTCCGGGAAGCTCTGCTTCAGTCGGTTGAGCGTGTTGGCCAGGACGGAGAGGTCGTTGTGCCAGAAGGGGTAATAGCTCAGCCCGATGATGTCATAATCCACGTTGTGGTCTTTGATGCGCTTGAAGTAGTTGTAGCTCACGTCGGGTTGTCCCGAACGCTCTATGTGGATGATGATCTTCGCCTTCGGGCATACTTCCCTGCAGGCCTTGGACGCGTTTTGGAGGAACTGGGAGAATACGTTCCAGTTCTGGTCGCTGCTTGGGTTCACCTTTCCCGTGTTCCACAGCATTCCGTAGGAGATCTCATTGCCTATCTGGATGAAGTCCGGCTCCGCGCCTTGGTTCTTCAGGGCCACGAGGCACCTCTTGGTGTAGTTGTACAGCGTGTCGTTCAGGGAGTATGCGTTGGCGTTGCGCCAGGAAGAAGGCGTCGTCTGCTTGCCGGGGTCCGCCCATGAGTCGGAGTAGTGGAAATCCAGCATGAACTTGAATCCAGCCTCCTTGATTTGCCTACCCAGTTGGATGACGAACGGCAGGTCCTGCACCACACCGCTGCCGATGTCCTCCCTCGACGCCTTGGAGGGCTCCACGAAGAGTCTCACGCGCATGGCGTTCCATCCGAGTTGCTTGAAGAACTCCAGCGGTTTCACACGGTTGCCGTTGATGTCGTAGTAGGGGTTGCCGTGGCCTTCGTAGCGGGGGAGCATGGAGATGTCGCCGCCGACCCATCGGGTATCCTTCTCCACCTCCTCATACGTGAAGAATGTCACGCTGTCCACCTCCGAGAGCGGGTAGGCGTGGAGGATGTTTCCGTTGCCCATCAGCTTGAGGTTGTCCTCTTGGAGCTTGATGCTATCCATGGCGGTGATGTCCGTCGATTCCGTCTTTTCCTCTTGGTGCACCCTGAGCATTGTCTGGGCGGAGAGGGAGAGGGAGCAGAGCAATGTCGTGAATAATACGCTGAATCTCTTCATCTTATTATAGTTTTTGCCAAAGATAACGAAAAAAGGGAAAGTCGCATTGACCTTCCCTTTTTATTTTCAGTCCGTACGTCGCCGTACGTTAGTTCTATGCTTATTTCACGATCAATCTCTTAGCGGAAACAGCGCCGTCCTCCGTAGCGATCTTCACCACGTATGTGCCGGCAGGCAAGTTGAACTCAACCTTGTCGCTGTTGCTCTTGCTGTAGACGGTCTGACCGAATATGTTGATCAGCTCGATGCGCTCGATCGCCTTGATGCTCTTCACGATGAAGTAGTTCTCGGCAGGGTTAGGCATCAAAACGATACCATCCTCCTCAACCTCGATATTCTCGACAGATACGCCACTTCCCTTAGCGCAGATGCTACCTTTACCCTTGCAGCCGTCCCAGCACATGGAAGCGTAGGTGTACTCGATGGAACCTTGTCCACCGCCAACCTCACAGACGATCTTACAGTCGTAGATACCACCGCCCATGTTGACGCCTTTCTTCTCCCACTCTTTGAAGTGCTCACTTACGCTGATGGTACCGCACTGGCGGGAACCTTGCCTTACGGCGAACACCTGTTGGAAGTTACAATTATCACCTTCGATACAAGGTGCATTGGTTCTTTGGCCCACCTTCAACGTATAGGTTGCGCCATCCATGGTATAAGTACCCTTGTCGCTTGCGCCCCAGTACATACCGCCACCACCTTGAGTGAAGGAGTCGTCCACGATGTAATACTCGATCATCGGGTTTTTAGTCCATCCGTAGACGCCTATGTAAGAGTAGCTTCCACCACCATTACCTGACTTGGTATAGTTATATCCTGCGACGATATCGCCAAGTTGTTTGTAGCTCTTCTTAGAAGAACCGTCATAGTAACCTACACGAGCGAGGTAGTCTCCAGAGTTGTTCCAGTTGGCTTTGAATGCGCACTCAGCGTCTCCACCGAAGCAAGTAACAGAACCGTTACCTCTCTCGTTCCACATCTCAACGTTGTAACCGTTACCGATTTCCTGCACACCATTGTTGTTCAATGTCTTTCCGTTGCCAGACTGTTTGGTCTTTTGTTGGCATGGATCAATGATTTGTCCGCCTTCACTGCCTTCACTGCCTTCGCTGCCTTCGCTGCCTTCACCGCCTTCGGATGAACCACCGCAGTTCTCAACTTTGACAGATGATTGCTTAGCCAAGACAGTACCTCTTGAGTTGGTGATGGTGATATCGCCAGTTCCGGCAGCTTTTGGCTTCCAAGTAACGTTGCCTGCAGCGTTGATGCCGTCCTTGATCACATATCCAGCCACGCCAGTGAACTGCACGTAGTTGATGTTACATCCGTCTCCCCCTTCTGTGGACTTGATGAAGAGTCTCATCTTTTTGGTTGAAACAGGATCGAATGTAGCCTTGAAGTCATGACCTACCTTCTTGCCGGTGTAAGCGGTCTTCCATGAACCATTCTCATCATATTGTACCTCGAAGCTTGAGATAACGTCATACTCGGTACACTCATCGATCATGATACCGCCGATGGTCTGAGTCTTGTCGAAGACGAAAGCGACCCACTCGTCAGTACCCGTATTGGTTCCCCAACGGCTGTTACCTCCGTGGTTTCCGTCATCGCTCAAGATCTTGTCGACTGTCCAGTATGGAGTACCATTGTTCTCCCACTCGGAAGAAGCGCTAACGTCAGAAATGGTAACCTCAGTGGAAGAGGAGCCTGAACCGAAGTTCAAAGAGTAGGTTCTGCCATCCACATCACCCTCCAACGTCCAAGAGATAGAGTAAGAAGAATCCTTGCAATATTTATCGGCAGAGGCAACGGTCAGTTTGAACTCAGGTTCTGGCACGGCTGGTTTGCCGGAGCCAACCACGATGTCACCACCACCTGGAATAGCCTTGAAATATACATAGCCGTTCTTCTCCTCGAATTCGAGTTCCTTGTCGCTCTGGGTCACCTTCATGTTGGACCAGCCACTCTGCATAGGTACGCGGACAGACAATGGGTAATCCCACTTACACAGCGTGTTGCTGGTGAGGCTTTGGTTGAGCGTCAAAGAGTAGGTGTCGCTGGATGCGTCGCTCGCAATCTTTTTGAAAGAAGCGGCGTCACGCTCCTTCAAATACATGATGGCGTCACGTGCCGTACATACCCAATAGTCACTCTTGTTTTGATCCAACCATTGCAGTGTACCAGTGAAGGCAGCCGCACTTGTAGGAGAATAACTACCGTTTGCTTGACGGCCATCGATACCGTGGATCAGGAACACCATCCATCCGCCATTGGCGCCAGAACATCTGCTGGTGAATTGGCTTTGTGAGTTGATACCTTGGGTACCACAGATTTGGCAATCGAATCTTGCCAAGTTTTGTGGGGATTTGCTGTTGGTCTGTCCACCGCAGATACGTCCACCGATGTAGTAGTTGAGCGTATTGCTGATTTCATTACAGTTTGGGTAGGCAATGGTCAAACAAGGCTGTCCGATCTGCCTTTCGATCGTACTCTTAGAAGAAGACAACTCGCTCGAATTTCCGCTATGGGAGTCAGTATGGCTTCCGATTTCATGTCCTTTTTGTGCCATCTGTTTATAGGCACTCCAATCGTGAGTCCATCCCGTCACCACATAGAATGTGGCTTTGAACCCATATTTGTTCAATTCATCTGCGGCCCATGAGTGAGAGTTGACCTCGTTTGCACCATCATCAAAGGTGAAGGTTATCGCCGACTTGGCCCAATTCTCCCATGTGGCCACTTCCTGCGCCATCATGCCTGATACGCATAATGCCACACTGCCAATAAGTGTAAAGAATTTCTTTTTCATACTTCAATAAGTGTATAATGATTAATACTTTATTCCAAATCTCCTCTTAGAATTCCACACATCTTTCAGAATTCTATCGCATTTTTCATCGTGTTTATCTCCGCAAAATTAGTCAAATCTGATTCATACGCAAAGAAAAATGAACTTATTCCTCGAAAAGTGCATTTTCATCTGTGAAAGTAGTATATTTGTCCGTTTTTTGGAGATTTAATGTTTCCGGATATTTCGCATCTTACTTATTATTAGGAGAGTTCTGGGATGCACTATAAATATAAACTTGCAGTTTTTTGCTTTTTGTGCAAAGTGCTCGGTTTTCTGTTTAATTATACAATGATTGGTTATGAGTGTCTTTAATGGTCGTTTATTGATGTTGCTGGGTTTAGTCTCTCTCTCGTCTTCCCTCTCCGCCGCCACCCTTACCGGAAAGGTGACGGATCGTGAGACCAAAGAGACGTTGCCTTATGCGAACGTGGAACTTCTTCTCGTTGCGGACAGCTCTGTGGTGAAGGGAGAGATGTCGAGCGAGGATGGTGCGTTCCTTATCGAGGACGTTACACCTGGCGATTATTTCGTGCGCGCTTCTTTCATGGGATATGTGGACCGTTATCGTAAAGTGAAGGTGGCGTCGGATACGAGTTCGATCGACCTGGGTAGGATTCCGCTGAAGACGGATAACCAATTGATTGAGGAGGTGGCGGTTTTGGCCACGATGACGCCTCTTCAGGTGAAGGAGGATACTTTGATTTATAACGCTTCTTCTTTCCGCGTGGCTGATGGCGCCATGTTGGAGGACCTCGTCAAGAAATTGCCGGGCGCCGAATTGACCACCGATGGCAAGCTGGTCGTCAATGGCAAGGAGGTGAAGAAGATATTGGTGGACGGCAAGGAGTTCTTCTCCGATGACCCGAAGGTCTCCCTTAAGAACTTACCGGCCAATATGGTGAAGGACGTGAAGGCCTACGAAAAGAAGAGCGAATCCGCTCAACTGACAGGCGTGGACGATGATGAGGACGAGATGGTGCTCGACCTGAGTGTGAAGAAGGGAATGAAGGATGGTTGGATCGGTAATGTCTTTGGCGGCTTGGGTTCGGATCTCCGAGTCGATGATCCCGACCTGCGTTATGAGGCGGGCGGAAACGTCAGCAAATTCACCGATAACTCTAACTTCTCTTTGGTCGCTTCTTCGAACAATACGAATAAGAATGGCTATGACGGAAATGACAAAAACCCCTCTTCGCAGAACAATGGCATCAACACTGCATCCACGATAGGCGCTACGTTTGCTAAGGAAAAGAACGAGCATTTCGATTATGGAGGCAACGTGCAATACCGCCATATCAAGAATGAGTTGGAGAAGAGCACCTATCGCGAGACTTACCGCCGCAGCGGAACCACTTATTCGGATGCGGAGGATATCTCTTTGAAACATACGGATAACGTTTCCGGTAGTTTCCGATTCAAGTGGACACCCGACTCGATGACGAACATCACTTTCAGGCCAAACGTGAGTTATTCCCACACTTTGGGGAAGACGGATGGGGTCTCCTCGAATTACAACAATGCCCATAAGATTAATTACACCAAGGGGTCCTACCGCAAGAATAATGGCGACAATATCAACCTGAATGGCTCCTTGCGTTTTGTCCGCAAACTGAACGAGAAGGGTAGGAACTTCATCATGAGCATGAATTCGGGCTACACGCATGCCCCTTCGGACCAGCGCTCCACCTCCCGCACGGACTTTAGCTTCTATGAGGATGAATTTGACATGGACGAGTCGGTGGATTCTTTCTTGCTGACGGATCGCTGGACGGATAAGAAGAGGTCCAGTTTCAATTATTCGGCAGAGGCTTCTTACACCGAACCGCTCTTCTCGAAGCACTTCCTGACGTTCAAGTATCGTTTCCAACACACGGGTTCCGAATCGTACTCTTACGTGTATGAGGATTCCAGGGAATCTGACATGCTCGACTCGCTTAGCAGCTCGGTGGAGAACAACTATAACACCCATCGCGCGGAGGTGGGTTTCCAAGGAAAATTGACGAAGATGAACTATAATGTTGGTTTCGCCCTGCAGCCGCAGATCTCCACGACGGAGAATTACCTGGGACCGAACAAGGGCAAGGATATGAGACAATGCGTCCTCAACTTCTCCCCAAGCCTGCGCTATATGTATCGGTTCAGCAAGCGTGAGAACCTGATGTTCCGCTATAACGGACAGAGTTCGGCCCCGAATGTGGAGGATCTGCAGCGAGTGATCGATGAGAGCGACCCGCTGAACCTGCGTTATGGTAACCCTGACCTGAAACCTTCGTATACCAATACGGTCTCATTGCGCTATAAAAAGTATAACCAAGCGAAGCAGAGCAGTATCATGACCAATATCACGTTCCGTAATGTGGTGAACGCCATCACGAACATCATCCTCTATGACGAGGCGACTGGTGCCCAGGAGTACCATCGCGCGAACGTGAACGGTAATTGGAACCTCAATGCGCAATTCTCGAACAGTACTCCTTTCCGTAAGCATCGTAGCTTCCTGTTCTCCAGCGACACGAAGGCGGGGTATAGCAAAGAGGTGTCGTTCGAGGAGGATGGCATGAAGCGGAGCTTGGGAATGCTCGATCTCTACGGCAAGTATCAGTTGGGATACAGAAACGATAGGTTTAGCACCGCCCTGTTCGTGGCGGGACGTTACCAGAATAGTACGACGAGGAGCGAAGAGCTTCAGTCGGGCTTGAACTTCGACGTGAACTTGCCATGGAATATGATCCTCGCCTCGGATATCGACTACCACTACTATAGCGGCTATAGTGATATGTTCGATAAGGATGCTATTCTCTGGAACGCGAGCCTTACCAAGCAGTTCCTGAAACAAAACGCTGGTGCGTTTAAGTTCAAGATATTTGATATATTAGGCCAACAAAGCAACCTCTCCCGAAAAATCAGCGAGAGCTCCATCGTCGAGACCTCGTCCAACTCATTGGGTAATTATTTTATTTTCCAATTCACATATAAATTCAACACCTTGGGGTCGAAAGCCTCTAAGGAGGATGCGGATGAACCGGGAATGGATGGAAGTCGTCCGAATAGGGAGCGCCGCATGAATCCGGAGGGTGCCGCTCCTTTCCCAAACAGGGGTGGCGAACGTCCTGAGGGCTTCGACAGAGGAGCGGATGGACGTGGCGGCCGTTGGTAATTAATGAAACACATACTATTTGCTAATTGTCAAATGATAATAAAAAAAATATTTGGAAAATGCAATAATTTTATTATGTTTGCGTTTGAAAGAAAAAATGTATGTGTTATGGAAAGTTTGGATAAAGTGTTATTTTATGGATTCTTAAACAAGGCTTTGGGTGAAGGCGTCGACATGACCCTTTCCGAAGAGTCTAAAGAATTGATCAAATCTTATTCACGCATCATCAGGCTTAATAAGGGTGAATTCTTACAGATCGAAGGAGATGTGAGCCGTTATTGGGGATATGTTTCAGAGGGATTGGTTCGCATCTATTATCTACGCCATGACAAGGAAATTACGGAACAACTCTCTCTTGAGGGGGATGGTTTCCTTGATTATGAGAGTTTCTTTAGTCAGTCTCCTAGCCGTCGTTTCATTCAGATGTTGGAGCCGACCACGCTCTATCTGTTCCCTCGTCTGGAGTGTGAGGAGTTGTGTAATAAAAATACGGAGATCCGTCGCTATTTCCGCCTTCTGACCGAAGTGGTTCTTCTCTTGAAGAAGAAGCGAATCCAGCAGACCATATTCAAATCAGCCAAGGAAAGGTATCAAATCTTGATGGACGAGAAGCCTAATTTGGTGCTGAGGGTGCCTTCCATTTATGTGGCTTCCTACTTGGGGATTACGCCGGAGACGCTCAGCAGGATCCGTTCAAGTGTCAAGTAAAAACATATTATAATCGCTTTATATGGGCGTGCGGGTGGTGATTCGACCCTGTGCGCCTTTTTGTTTTTCAGCGGGAAATCGTATTTTTGCGTGTAAATTTGTTTTTCCATGTACTCAAGGGAAGAGGTCAAAATATTAAAACGTAATTTTTGGACGGGCTTCGACGCTTTTTGCGCCGAACTTCCCCGCTTCAAGTATCGTAAGCGTAAGTGGATCTTGTATAACACAAAGGTCAAGGGGGTCGAGCTGAAGTTTGACGCCGCCCGCGATGGCGCCTACGTCATCTTCGAACTGAATCATCCGAAGACGAGCAAGCGCCTTGAGATGTTTGAACTGATGAAGAAGTATAAGGTGGTGGTGGACCAGTTCTTCGCTGACGCCGAATGGCAGGAGCAGTTCGAGAAGCCATGCGGGACGATGGTGTCACGCATCTATAGGCATTTGGGCGGACTTGACATCCACCGGCAAGAGCAGTGGCCGGAATTCTACCCGTTCCTCTCCCGCGAGATGTGCCACTGTGAACGTATGTTCAAGGAGATGCGCGAGTTGCTCCAAGATTGTGTGGAATCTAATAATGCTCCCATGACGGATGGAGAATAAGGATTGGAAAGGTAAAACGGGGGGCGGATGGTTTGGCCAAAATTTCCTGCTGATGTTCCTCGCCAAGGTGAGGGTCGTATGGCTCTACCCTGTGCTCTACCTTGTCATCCCTTTCTACCTGATCTTCGCCCGAAAGGGCTATCACGCCATCTATTCCTACTTCCACGACCATCTCCACTATTCCAACTGGAGGGCTTTCGTCGCCACATGTCGCAATCATCTCCTTTTTGGCGAGGTCGTGTTGGATAAGTTTGCCATCCTTGCGGGGTACACCTCCCAATTCAAGGTAGAGATGCAGGGTGAGGATGTCGTCTCTGAATACCTGGATGGCGAGAGCGGCTTCATCATCGCCAGCGCTCATTTCGGCAATCTGGAGATGGCCGGACTCTCCATTCGACAGGAAAAGAAACGTATGAATGGTATCATTTTCGGGGGCGAACGTGGCGGTTTTCAGGACCGACGTGATTCGGCCTTCGGGAAGATGAATATTAATTTGATCCCTGTATCGGAGGATATGTCGCACCTCTTCACCATCAAAAATGCGCTGGAGGAGGGGGAGGTGGTCACCATCCCCTGCGACCGTTTCTTGGGAGGGAAGAAGAAAATCTCCTTGAACTTCATGGACGACGAGGCCGATTTCCCTGTCGGGACTTTCCGCCTAGCGGCACAGCTGAACGTGCCGGTCGTCTCTCTCTTCATCGTAAAGATAAACCATTCGAAATATTACGGATATAGCAGGTTGTTACGGACTTCTCCTGAAGCCGCGAATTCGACGGAGCAGGCGGAGTTCCTCGCCAAGCAATTCGTGGCGGAGTTGGAGGCAATCGTCCGGCAATACCCGCTTCAGTGGTTTAATTATTATCAATTCTGGAAATCATAAATTTGCGTATGGAATTACAATCCCCTCAAAAGGAAATCTACGGGAAGGAACGCTTCTCGGCGTTGCAGGCGCAGCGACTCGCTCAGGAGATCGCCGCAGGGCCGGTCGTGTTTCAGGTTTCCCGCCTTATGGTTAAGTTCGGCATCCTCCAGTTGTTGGATGACAACAAGGATGGCCTGACGTTGGAGGAGGTGGCGGAGCGTGCCCATCTCTCCAAATATGGTGCGCAATGCCTGCTGGAGTCTTCCCTGACGATCGGAACCGTCATCCTGAAGGAGGGCCGTTTCCGCTTGGCGAAGGCGGGCTGGTTCCTATTGCACGACGATATGGTGCGTGTCAACATGGATTTTAACCATGATGTGAATTATTTGGGATTATTCCGCTTGGAGGAGGCTATCCTTAACGGCAAGCCTGAAGGACTTAAGGTGTTCGGCGAGTGGCCGACGATCTATGAGGGTCTCTCCCAACTGCCTAAACAGGTGCAGAAGAGCTGGTTCGGCTTCGACCATTACTATTCGGACTGCTCGTTCGATGAGGCGCTGAACATCGTCTTCGACGGACATCGCAAGCGTTTGCTGGATGTCGGGGGAAATACGGGGCGCTTCGCCACACGTTGCGTCACGCACTCCGCGGAGGCCGAGGTGACCATCATGGACCTCCCGCAGCAACTGGAGATGATGCGTGCCCAGACGAAGGACCTGCCTGGCGCGGATAGGATCCACGGACATGGTGCGAACCTTTTGGACGAGCGTGTGCCTTTCCCTACGGGCTTCGACGCGATATGGATGAGCCAGTTCCTCGACTGCTTCAGCGAGACGGAGGTGGTCAGCATCTTGCGCCGCGCCGCCGCTTCGATGGACAACAATGCCCGCCTCTTCATCATGGAGACCTTCTGGGATAGGCAACGATTCGAGACCGCTTCGTACTGCCTCGCGCAGATCAGCCTCTATTTCACCGCTATGGCGAACGGCAACAGTAAGATGTATTACTCCAATGATATGATCCGTTGTATCAACGAGGCGGGCCTTGAAGTGGAGGCGATCCACGACGGATTAGGGATGGGCCATAGCCTTGTCGTCTGTAAAATCGTACAGAGATGAATAGTCCGCTGACCGCCTCCGCTTTTTTGCCTCACCGGGCACCTTTCCTGCTGGTTGATAGGCTGTTGGAATGTGAACAGCACTTCTGCCGCACCGATTTTACCGTTCCGGTGGAACATCCGATGGTGCGGGAGAATTGCCTGAGCGAAGGGGGAGTCATGGAGAATGTCGCCCAGACTTGCGCGACCCATATCGGCTATCTCTCCCGCCATCTCCCTATCCGTATCGGGGTGGTCGCTTCGGTGAAGAATATGAGCATCCTCTCCTTGCCTAAGGTGGGTTCCCTCCTGGAGACGACGGTGGAGGAGCAGGGCGAACCGATCTTTTCCGTCTCTATCTATGAGGCGAAGGTCTTTTCCGAAGGCGTGCTTGTGGCGCAAGGCGAGATGCGTGTCGTCCTGACGGACCATGTCCCTACTGAACAATGAATTATTGAGTATCATGATACAGGTGCTATCTAACAATATCATCTCTTCGTTGGGCTATACGACGGAAGAGAATTATGCGAACGTGAAGGCTGGCGTGACGAAGGGAGCGCTCCACGAGGGATTGTTCAATTTGCCGGAACCCTTCTTCGGTTCGTTGCTCGATTGGACTGGAATCGATGGATTGGTGGAGCGTGAATTAGCTCCCTCCGTGCGTCTCACCCGTTTCGAGAAAATCATCCTACTATCCGCTAAGCGGGCAATCGAGAGGGCAGGTATTGACCCTTGTAGCCCCGAGGTGCTCTTTGTCCTTTCGACCACGAAGGGCAATGTGTCGCTATTAGACAATGATGAGGGATTTGAGACGGATAGGGCGCAGCTGTGGCGCTCGGCGCAGATCCTGGGCGACTATTTTGGCAACCCGAACGAGGTGGTCGTGGTGAGCAATGCCTGCATATCGGGCGTGGCGGCGCAATTGTTAGCCTTCGACCGGATGCGCGCCCATGGCTACCGCTACGCCGTGGTGGTGGGCGGAGATGTGCTGAGCAAGTTCGTGGTCTCCGGCTTCCAATCGTTCAAGGCTCTCTCTCCTTCGCGGTGCAAGCCGTTCGATGCGGAGAGGGTGGGACTAAACCTTGGCGAGGCGGCTGCGACAATGGTCTTCGAGAAGGTGTCGGACGACGCTTCCTTGCCGGCCAATGCCTTCGTCTGGCGAGCTGGAGGCAATCGAAATGATGCGAACCACATATCAGGTCCTTCCCGCACGGGAGAGGGCCTCTACAACGCCACAACGCTCGCCATGAAGAATGTGAAGAAGGAGGATATCGCCTTTATCTGTGCGCATGGCACGGCTACCCGCTACAACGACGACATGGAGTCTTGGGCCATCAGTCGGGCAGGACTGAGCGAGGTGCCCACCTTCAGCCTGAAAGGATACTACGGACATACGTTAGGCGCTGCGGGGTTGTTGGAGTGCATCCTTTCCCAATCCGCCTTGTCGGACGGTTGTGTCTTGCCGACTTTAGGGTACGAGCAATATGGTGTGGTGCAGCCCATGACCATCTGTGAACGTCTTATGGCTACGGAGAAGTCTTGCTTCCTGAAGCTTATTTCGGGCTTCGGAGGTAGCAATGCGGCGATATGCTATGAAAGGATCAGGTAGTCTTTGGTGATCGCATGTTTAATATCCTAGGTCTATTCTTCCCGGAACAAAAAGAAGGCGTTCCGTTTGAATAAAAATCCCCCTTGTCAATTCGACAAGGGGGATTTTTTAGAAATTTCAGAATCCTTATTTCACTTCAAGGTTGAAGGAAATCGTGTACTCGTCGTTTACGCTACCCTTGATGACGGTGTTACCTTTAGCGATAGTCTTAACGGTCATCTTAGCAGTGTTAGACTCCTCTGCATCCTCATATTCTGCGGAGATGGTAGCCACGCTCTCGTCGGAGCTAGTCCATACGATTTGTCTCAAAACGCTTGGATCGTAGAAAGACAACTCTTTGCCTTCGCTGTCGAAGAGACGGAAGGAGAACTTGCCCATGAATAAGTCGAATGATGCAGAATCACCATTCTTCACAGCGTTGTCCAAATCGCTGGACTTGATTGATGCGCCCTCGAAGAAGTTCATCACCATGTCAACATTTTTATTGTTTGTGTTAGAACCAGTTTCCTTCCAAACCGTGTTGAATTGGTCAATGGTGAGCTCCAATTTCAGGTTGCCGTTAGTTTGGTTTCCGCAAACGATGGCGGTGAGACCTTTGTTGTTCCTGATATCCAGCGTGTCGATATTGTTCTTGTTACAGATCAGGGTGGTCAAAGCTGAATTTTGGGAGATGTCCAATTTGGTGAGTTGGTTGTTTTGGCAACGCAGCGTCTGGAGTTTTGTCAATTTAGACAAATCGAGAGTGGCGATTTGGTTGCTTTCGCAACTCAGTTCCTCCAAGTTGAAGAAGTAGTAGAGTTCCTCGAAAGAGGTGATGCCCTTGTCGGAGATATCCAATGATTTCACCAATTCAGCCTCTTTGCGGGAGATGCCGTCATCACCGTCCGTGTTGATGCTAGTGTTGCTCTTCAAGGCGTTCAACAATTTAGCGTCCTTGAATTCGATGTTCTTGAGGACAGTCACCTTACAAGAATCCTTGTGGTTGCCACCTCTTGAAGTAGCGATGATGTAGGTTGTTCCTGCATTCTCTGCCGCATATACCTTGCCGGAAGAGATGACGGAAGCGATGTTGTCGTCTTGGCTAGACCAATCCACGTCTTGCGTGTCAGCGTTAGCAGGCAAGATGGTGGCGGTGAGCATGAAGTTGTCGCCAGCGAAGATAGTTGTGTCGTGGATGTCCAATGTGATGCTCTCCACTTTTACGGCTGGTTTGATAGGCGCTTCAGCCTTTTCGTCTTTCTTACAAGATCCCATGAGGACTGGTAATGCCAAAGAGGCTACTACCATCGATTTGAATAAAATACTTCTTTCCATTTTATGTTATTAAATTAATTAATGATTCTATTCTATTTTACACTGTTGTATGTTCCAATCAATCATATACTTACATTGCCAGAGTCACCTCTTTGCAACGACCACAAATTTTGTTTTGCTGTGTAATCGCCCGTATATCTGGCAAAGTTAATATCTTTTCAAGGAAATATTTCTTTTTTTATCGTTAATGTTTGTGAAAATCATGGGGGGAGGAGATGATGTGTTTTGAATTAAGAATTGAGAAAGATTAGTTCATCGTAATCAATTGGCGACAGTACGATGAATGTTCCCCAAAATATGCAATGACCTTTAACTAAACGAATAAAGCAGCGAATATGAGATTGTTCGCTGCTTTCCCCTTATCACATCGGATCATCATAGATCCTCTATTTCCGATTCCGGTAGATGTGTGATTTTCGAAATGACATCTGTCGGGATTTTATTTTGTTTCATCTCCTTGGCAATGCGGATGGATTCTTGCTGAACACCTTGTTGCATACCTTGTGCAATACCTTTCCGCACACCGTCCGCCATGCCCCGCTCGTAGCCTTGCTTCTCCATGTCGATCTCGTCGGCAAGGAACTTCATGCTAGCCTCGTATTGGTCATACTCCTTCTCGCTGAGGGCTCCCACCTCGGCGCGCTTGATGAGCTGCCGAAGTCCCTCGTCAGCTCGCTCATATACAGATGGGTCTATAAATTCCATATTGCCTAGGTTTTTGAAGAAATAAATCCAAATGTTCCGCGTCGTGATATCTTTTCTATCAAACTCGAAATGAGGTAAAGATACAAAATATTTTCGCATTCTGTCCCAAAATTCTTTGCCCGTGTCCAAGTCGCACTCTGCCGTGCGGGTCAGCACCTTGGTCAGGCCCATGCCGGGACGACCCACGATGTTAATTAAGAAACGATAGTTCGACGGAGTCAATTTTCCTCCAAATCCATTTTCCTCCCCTTCCATATGCACCTTTTTGATAATTTTATGTATATTTGGGGGCTATTTTGGGTATAGTATATTTACACTAAAGAGAAATATTAGGTTATGAAACATATAGTTAGACCAGTTGTTACAGCTTTAGCCGTATTGTTCGGGTGTGTGTCGGGTGTGTTCGCTCAGGCGCTCACCTATGACCCGTCTGTGTTTATAGACATAAACATCAATTCAGGCAATCCGAACTATCCGTATCCTCAGTTTTTGGAGTACAAGGGGGGTGGAAAGTCCTTGGCGAAGTACAATGCCGAGGGTGTGACCCATGCCGATATGGAGAAGGCGGGTCGCGAGGCGTATGAGATCATGATGCACCGTTGCAGGTATGAGGGAACCTATTGTGGTGTCAAGTATATATCATTCAATAGGGATGATGTCGCGGGCAATTACGGAACCTTCGTGTCGGAGGGTGATGGCTACGCTATGCTGGCGGCCGCTATCTTCGCCGACCAAAAGACCTTCAACGGTCTCTACATGTGGGTGCATGACATCCGTTTCTCGGGCGTGAAGCGTTTCCGGGATGGACGGACAAGGGGTACGAACGCTAATGATTTCGCTGGCCCTTATCTGGCTGCGTGGAAGGACAAGACCTTCGATGCGGCATATGGTTCGGATAGCCATTCCGCCACGGATGGTGACGTGGATATCGCCATGGCGATGCTGGTCGCCTACAAGCAGTGGGGAGAGTGGTTGATGCAGGACGGACAGGTGATCAAGGATAGCGAGGGCAATCCGATCTCCTTGAAATATGAGGCGCAACGCGTGATCGGCGCATTGGTGGATACCTTGGGACAATGGGACAAGGGAAGCGGTGCGCTGACCGGTATGTTGTGCGGTGTCATCGGTATAGATGGTTATGAGAAGAGGGGTAATTCCTGGGGTGAGCTCACCCGTTGGCGTTTCACCAACGAGGCGAATGCCCGCTATCCGGGTGTGAATGGCCCGAATAATGTCGGACCAAACCTATATGGAATTTATGGTGGAAATTATATAGACTACGATGCTCCTTCCTATTTCGAGGAGTTTTGGCGTTGGTTGAAGAACGGTGATGGTACGGATGAGAAGAACAAGGACCGGGCGGAATGGGAGATCCATCAGTTCAAACGGGCGGCGGCCTCGGGTAATTGGCTGAACAAACAGGCTTACGACCAAGGCCTATACGCTTCTATCGGTAGGGTGGACATGGAAACGGATGGACAACCTAAATTCGGCGTCTATGTGGATGGCGAGGATTTCCGTTATGCATGGAGGCATCTGATCGACTATCTATGGCACGGGGATGCGGACTATGACTGGGACCCGAAAACCCACCAGGTGATCGATGGGACGAACACCTCCGAACGCGACATGGGTGTCCGTCATGCGGAATTGCTGAAGAACCCGTCGAAGGCGGGAACCCTCCTCTGCTCTAAGATGGGTGCCTCGCCTGACCCAGGTCAGCCTTCCTGGTTCGGTGTCTCCCAGATACCGCAGCAGTGGACTCCGACGGGTGACATCACGTCGGCTTATCATACGAACTATTCGGTGGGCGCCGGCTCGCCTGCGGCTGTCATCTCCGAGGACTTGGAGCTGGTGGCTGATATCTACCGCCAGTGCGAGATCATGTGGGACGGCAACAACACGGCGGCTAAGTTGGACCCGGAGGAGCGCTACATAGGAAGCACCCCGAAATATTTCCATGGCTGGTTCAGGACATTGGGTATGCTGGTGTGCTCCGGTAACCTGGCGGCGCCTGAGGACATGAAGCCGATCGCGAACGCCAAGGTCTATATGTCGGTGGACAAGACATACGCTTATCAGGGCGATAATGTGACGTACGGTGTCCAATATCGTAACTACGGTACGCTGGATGCGGAAGGGGTGAAGATCACCACGAAGCTGGACCCGAACTACACGTTCGTCAGTGCGACCAAGGGCGGTGTCTATAACTCGTCAGATCACTCGATCTCATGGAACATCGGCTCCATCAAGGGCTTTAAGACGGGTGGCTTGGCGGCTACGATGGACTCTGTGGCGTTCACCGTGAATGTCGCGGATACGTTGAATCCGAGAATCTGCCTGACGAGTAAGCTGACGGCCTCGAACTGTGACGGGTGGGAGAGCAACGAGTTCCCTAACCACGCCACCTATACGATGGAACGTAACTGTGTGGATATCTTGGCCAATCGCTCCCTCTCCATCAAGAAGACCGCCAATAGGAACGCTTTGAACCCTAATGACGTGGTCACCTTCACTGTGGAATTCGAGAACAAATCCGAGGGCGAGAGCTCTTGGCTGAATGGTGGACGTGACAATGTGCGGATTTCGTACGGTACGCACTCCCCGAGCCCTACCTACCAGTTCTATTCTTTGTACCGATTCTGGAACGACGCATATGAGTCGTATATCAATATGGGTAACTACCGTGTTTCCTACTTCATGTATGATGCGGCCGCCATCGGTCTCTATGACGCGACGAGGAACACGACCGGATGGACGTTTGTCGTGGACAACCAGAACGATTTGGACAAGTATGGATATAATCCGTCGACGGGCCCGATTACGTTCTCTTACCAGAAGATCCCACAAGGTGAGGATCAGTTCGGAAAGTGGAACCAGCGTCTGATGATCCGTTTCGCGGATGTCCTGATGGCTCCTTCCACGCATGTGTATGACAAGTTGGATTCCCAATACTTGTTGCACAAGGGTGTCTGGGGGCCTGGATTTATCCGTGCCCGTCTGGCCTCTAACCCGAACCAGGACTTGAGCAGTCGTGTGACGGATGACTGGTCGTATGACGTGAAGGTGGGCGGAGAACCATTGGACGGACAGGGTACGACCTTCACGCTGATCTCCCCATGCTGGGCTAATTATGATAACCCGGGCTATGAGATAACCAATTACGCCCGCCACGTATGTAGCCCGACAAAGGTGAAGAACTATGAGCGCGTGCTCGTGGAGGAGTTCGACGGTTATACTTGGCGCCGTATCCAAGGTACAGGTCCTCTTCCGGGAAAAGAGGCTTACAATGTGACGGTCGTTGATACCATTCCGTATGAGCTGGAATGGGTGGGCTGGATCGACAGTACCGCATTGAAGAATGATGCTGGCGAGAAGATAAAAGCTAAATATACGCCTTGCTCCGATCCGAAGGGCAAGGGATATACGGGTGTTGTCTACTGGACCGTGCCTGAGATGTTGGTGGGCGAGGCCGATAAACTGGTTTATCGTTGCAAAGCCCGTGACTTGGGTTGCCCTACGGCGGATGACGCTTATTACAAGAACGTCGCTTGGATCTGGTCCGACACGGATTCCCCTGACTCCAGCCAAGTGGAACTGATGACCACTTGCACGGAACTGCCTCCACAAATCGAGCCGCAGACCTCTCTCTTCAAGACTTCGGACAGGAAGAGGGTGGAAGAGGACGAGACGGTCTCTTATCAATTGAAGTTCGTGAATACGGAGGGTACGCATCTGGAGTCCTCCTGCAAGTCCACTGGCGGGTGGATCAAGTTGGGGAACGGAACGCTCCCGGCTGTGGGCACCAGCGGCCTGAAGCTGAGCACCAACGGCAACGGCACTCCGTACTTCTTCGCTCCTGAATACGCTTACGGAACGGATGGCTCCGTATACGCTACCATCGGCGGTTCCCCTTCGTCCACACAGTCTCTGTTTATCGTATTCCGTTATGTGAGCGGAACGCCTGGCCAAAATGGATTCAAGGGTGTGTGCATGCAGTTGTTGATCAACCAGGATGGTAAGAACAACTTCGGTTACCGCCTCTACAACGATGGCAACATGATCGCGTCCGAGGGTCTCACCTGGGCGGATGCCACGCAGTTCCCTGGCAATAACGAATCCCCGACTTTCAAGTTCGTGCTGGAGGGTGATCACCTCTACATGTATGTGAATGATTTCGAGGACGAATGGACGAACGTCTTGAAGGATTGGTCTGGATTGACATCCAAGGGTCCTGGCTATTGGGGCATGTATGTGAATAGCAACGGAAACGCCAACACCCAGTTGACCACCTTCACGACCGACTTGGATTACGGATTCAACATCGAACTGTCGGATAAGCTTCCGTCTGAGTTGGGCGATATCTCTTCCATCTCGGGTGGTGGAACATATAACGCCTCCAACCATGAGATTAAGTGGCCGGTTGAGGCTACTTCCGTGTCTACGGCCCTTGCACCAGGTGACTCCATTGTCAGGACTTTCGATGCGAAGGTTGTCACGTGTGGCAAGTATATTAATAACATGGGTCTCGCCACTGTCTTCGGACAGGATACCTTCAAGGTGCTCAACACGATTGAGTGCGGCGTGGAGGAGTGCGAGCTCATCAAGGCGGAAATCCAATTTGAGGATGATATGGATAAGATATGCGAGGGCGACTCGGTTCTCCTTGTAGGATTCGGTGACGACGGCAAGGATGGTTCGCGATTCTTGTACGAGTTCTTCCTGGATGACGTCTCCTTGGGCAGGGCTTCCTCTAAGGGCGAGATCTTTGTGAAGAAGACTGGCTCGTACCATGTGAAGGTGAGCAGCCCGGTTGACCCAACTTGCTTCTTGGAGAGTAAAAAGGTTACTTTGACGGTGAACGAACGTCCGGTGGGTCAAGACTTCCCTCTCGGCACGCTCTGCGTCGGCACTATGCCGAACGATAATGCTAAATACACGGAGATGATCACTACCATCGACAATAGACCGTCTGATGTTAACTATAGTTGGGTGGGCGACCATGGTGGTGTGCCTGCCGTCTTCCCTAATGTGTCGACGGATGCGGTGGGTGATTTCGACAAGCCTTATTTCCTCCTTTCGAATGGCTGCGTCAGCGACACCTTCCACCTCACTTATACGGTGGCCGATACCGCTGTGGTGAGACTCTCTGACCTTACTATCTGTTCGGGCCAGGCGGGTACATTGACCGCTGGCACAGACCTGACTTATACGTACCTCTGGAGCGATGGTTCCTCTAAGAACGAATTGGTTACCGATCAGCCTGGCAAGTACTCCGTGGTGGTTACCACTCCGGAGGGTTGCGAGTCGAAGGCTTCCGCTACCATCACGGTGGCGGACGAACTGAAGGTGGACTTGGGTGCGGACACCACCATCTGCGAGGGCAATCTCCCGTTGGTGCTCGACGCTTCCAGCAGCTATGACACATACGAGTGGACGGATGGTTCGACGCTTTCTACCCTTAGTGTCACCGAGTCGGGTGAGTACGAGGTGAAGGTGACCCAAGGCTCTTGTTCGGGTTCGGGTAAGATCAATGTGACGGTTTCTCCTACGCCTGTCTTGAAGGGTACATTCAAGGTTACCTATCTGGTGAACGATACGACCGCTGTCGGCGTCTTCGACAAGTCGCTGACCGCATACGATGCGAATGTGCTGGAAAAGGAATCCGGTATCACCTATTCGTGGTATGACGAGAGCAAGAATAAGTTGGCGGATGAGCCTATTCCTGCTGTCCCTGCGGGCGGAGGCAATACTGATTATACTTATTACGTGAAGGCTGAGAATGTGGACGGTTGCGAAAGTGACTTCCAGAAAGTTTCGGTTTTGGTGAGCGGCTCGCCTATGCCTTCCGCCGATGATGTCGTTTACTGTTTAAATGACCCTTCCGTAAAGGCTCTGGAGGCCAAAGCGACGGACAACGGCAGTAATACGCTTTGGACGTTGGCATGGTATGACGCCGCAGGTAATCTTCTGTCCGATGCTCCTGTGCCGGATGTTTCTGTGGTGGGCGAAACCAAGTATTTCGTTTCCCAAATAGACCAAGAAGGCACGGAGGGTGGTAAGACTCCTGTCACGGTGACCGTCTACGCTTTGCCTCAGTTGACCGAACCGCAGGATGTGAAACTCTGTGGTGACCCTTATGAGTTGAGCACGGCTTTCCGGGAGGAGAATGGATTGCCTGTGTCTAAATACAATTATTACGATGCGGATAAGAACTTGCTTCCTGAGGGCCAATCTGCGGCGGAAAAATCGGGCGTTTACTATGCGAAGGCATATTATAGCCCAGTCACAGACCTCCTTTGCGAGTCTGCGGATTTCGCTGCTGTGAATGTGTTGATTGACAAAATCACGGATATTCAGTTGACCGCTTCTCCTAGCATCTGTCCGTATGGCGAGACGGTGTTGTCCGCAACGGCTAAGAGCGAGGATACTCCTCTTGAGATCTCATGGAAGGGTGATGCTACGAGTGACGAACCGACTCTGAATGTGAAGGATGAAACGGGCGAGTATGGCAAGGTTTACTCCTTCAGCCTGGAGATCAAAGCGGGTGTCTGTGTGTTTGATTCTGCAGTCACGGTGACGGTGGGTAGGGGTGTGCTCACGGGCGCTCTCTCCGCTAACGGTGTTGAGACGAAGAAGTACCTTACTTGCGGCGATGAGGATATTGTGCTCAGCGCAACCCATGAGGGACAGGACTTCAAGTGGACCAATTATGATGGTGACTTGATTGCGGAGGATATTTCCGCAACGGTTCACCCTAGTCAAACTACCACTTACATCCTCTCTTTTGTGAATGAGTGTGAGACTTCAGATACATTGGTGGTGGAGGTTTATCCTCTATCTCTCTCTACTAATTTCGCCAAGTTGGATACTTCCGTCTGTGAGGACGAGTCCGCTTCGGCTAAGCTTATCGTGAACAACTATGACGAGGACATGGAAGGCTCTTATATCAAGTGGTTCAAGAATGATGTGGAGTTGACGAAGTATGCTGGTTCTACGGAATTGATCCTCACGAAGGTGGCTGCTGAGGATGCAGGTAAATACACCTTCGAGGTTAGCAACGGAATCTGTTTGGCCAAGAGTTTGGATGGGGTCACCTCCGCTCAGCTGACCGTGAAACCGTTTGTTTCCTTCTCGCTGCCAGGTGATTTGGTTACGGCGAATGGTGGACCAGTCTCTCTTGAGTTGAAGGACTTGGTTCCTTCTGATGCGGTAGTCGTTTGGAAGGGCAGTGTGAATGAGGGCGTTGGTAATCCATACCAGATCGACCAAATCTTCGCGGACGAATCGCTTGATGTGCATGTCTCCGCTGAGGGCTATTGCGATCGTGATGGACAAGTACAGGTGTTGGTGGATGCGAAGGTGTTGGTTTCCGCTTCCACGTCTACTCCTAAGATCTGTTTGGACGAGTCGGCCTCTTTGGTGGCTGATACGAGCGGAACGGGTCATCTGTTATATCCTGAAAAATACTCGATCGTATGGTACGCATGTGACGAGTCCGGCAATTGCGGATCGCTGCAGATGAAGGGTACTGAGTTGACGCATTATCCGGAGGCTAGCCTCTCTTACTACGCGGTGGTCACTTATGGTGAGCAGGTGGTTCATAGTGATACGATTCCAGTTTCTGTGATCCCTAAGGTTTCTTACGTGGCTTCCGCTGATGGTGTATCTTGCTCGGGCGAAGATGTTACTTTGTCTGTCGAGATTGAGAACGCTCCGGAGGCTTTGGTGACGTGGGCTGATGGAACAGAGGGTAATTCCTTGACGGTTACGCCTACCGAGGCGACGAATTATCTCTTCGTTATCACCCAAGAGGGTCTATGCCCACAAACGGACAGCGTTGCTGTCACAGTCAAGGAGAAACCTGCCATCGAGATGGAGGAGGATATCGTCGTTTGTAGTGGTCAGGGCGTAAGGTTCAATCCGACGGTTACGGGTGACGAGATCGACGGGTACCATTGGATCAATCCTAATGGAGATACGATCGCCCATACTTTGAACCTCTCCTTCAATATGGATCCGGTTTCAGGCACATATACCTTCGTCGCTTCTTCCAAGTCTTGCGGCGAATCGAAGGCGACCCAGTCGGTTGAGGTGGCTCCGCTTCCTGAGTTGTATATCGACTCGTTGTCAATCAACTCCCGTAAGCTTGTGCCAATAGGCCGTGCCGGACAATATGAATTCAAGTTGGACAATAAAGAGTGGAGCACGGAGGACGTTTACGAGAACCTCACGTACGACTATCCTCATACGGCGTTCGTCCGTGATGAGTTGGGCTGTGAGAATATGTTGGTATTCGTTGTGAAGGCGCCTCCTATCGCAATTCCTGATTACTTCACCCCTAGCGAGGATGGCATGAATGATACTTGGGATCTTACCACTATCATGGATGCATATCCGAATACGAAGACAACTATCTATGACCGTACGGGTAAGGTGGTGGCTGTCCTGGAGGGTGATGCTACGGAATGGGATGGTACGTATAACGGAGTACCACTTCCTTCTACTGATTACTGGTATCTGATCAACGTCCCAGAACTCCGTAAACAGTTTACGGGTCACTTCACGTTGATTCGCACGAAGTAATATATTTAATGTTTTAAGGTTGGTGATGATTATGTGGAGACGCAATGTATTGCGTCTCTACTTTGTTTAATTTATTAGGTTCTTATGCGTAGTCGTTTATTGGTATTCTTCTCTTTCGCTCTTAGCTGTATGTCACTTTCAGCTCAAGTCTCATACCGCTCTGCGGAAACGATCGAATATATTGAACGCTTCCATAAGACAGCTATCCGTGAGATGTATCTCTACAATATCCCGGCGAGTATCACCTTGGCGCAGGGTATCTTGGAGTCGGGTAGCGGTCGTAGTCCTTTGGCTCGCTCCGCCAATAACCATTTTGGCATTAAATGTACGGATGACTACAAGGGGAAACGCTACCATCAGGATGATGATCGTAGGCATGAGTGCTTCCGTGTCTATTCTACTCCTGAGGAGTCTTTTCGCGACCACTCCCTCTTCTTGTTGCGTCCCCACTATGCGGATCTTTTTAAGCTGCGGATTACGGACTATAAGGGTTGGGCTAAGGGCTTGAAGAAGGCGGGGTATGCGACGAACCCTAAGTACCCGGCTCTTCTGATGGAGGTCATCGAACAAAATTATTTGGATATATATGACCGTAACCCGGAGAAGTTCTTGTCTCGTGACGGGGAGTCGGACGATACACCATCGAAGAGGGAGAGGGAACATCACAAGAAGCACGAAAACAGCCCTTCTAAGAAGGTTTCTCCCAATAAGAAGGATAATCCCTCACCTTCGGGTGATTTCGCCGAAATTAACGGCCTGAAATGCGTCCGGGTGAAGCATGGTGACACTTTCTATAGTTTGTCCAAACGCGCGGGCCTCTCTGTCGAAAAATTGAAGGCGTATAATGATTTCCCTTCCAATTATGTCTTGAAGTCTGGCGAGTATGTTTTCTTCCAACCTAAGAAGAAGGCCTCTTCCAAGGTCTCTTCCCATCGTATCGTGAAGGGTGACACATGGCTCTCCGTTTCCCAGAAGTACGGTGTGCGGTTGGATGATCTGAAGAAGATGAACCGGAAGGTGTCGTTCCGTGTGGGGGCGAAGCTGCGGCTTAAGTAAATTATATCTGCTTATTATTAACCTAAAATTATATAACATGAAAACACGTGTGTTGCCTATTTTTGCATTGGCTGCCCTTGCGGCTTGTTCAGGGAATGTGAACAACAACAAAGAAACTACCGCTCCCGCAGACTCCACTATGACGGAGGTCTCTGCTGGTGATAACTCTGCGGATTTGCTCAAGGAGGCTATCGGGGTGTGGGAAAAGGACGAATGGATTCAAGGCAATAGTGACGAGGGGAAAGTTAACCGCCCTAACCAATATGCGTATTGCGATCTGGACGGGGATGGTAGCGATGAGATCCTGCTCCGTGAGTGGCTTAAGGATTCGAACATAACGGGCTATTTCGCTCTTTTCGCCAATGGCAAAGAGGGGCTTCAGTTGGTGGGCCTGACTTATCAGACGGCTCAAATTGGTGGCATGACTCTCTACAAGAATGGTTTCGTGAAACTTGACTCGGGCAACGAGAGCGGCACGTATGGACAGAATGATTATCTCAAGATTGAAAATAGTTCCGTTGCCCGTTCTTTCATAGCGACCTACGGGGAAGATGAGGATGGAAATAATCTGAATAATTTCTACAAGAAAGAGGCTGGTCAGGAGAGACAAATGATTTCCTCGGACGAGTTTTCGTCAGCCATCGCTGGTTGCGACCATGATAACGCTTATCCGTTGGATGGGTTTGATTGGAAACCGGTGGAGTGATACGCCAGACTTTAGCCGAGTGGTAAATCGTAAATTGTAAATGGTCAAATAGTAAATAAAACATGTGATGGTTTGCCGTAAATTGTAAATCGTCAAATCGTAAATAAAAAACGGAGGGAGATTGCCCACTCGGACAATCTCCCTCTCTTGTGTTATGTTTAAGTAATTATAATCCTCTGCTTTGCAGATCTTTTTGAATCCAGAGAAGTCTTTCCTTGATGAATTTCTTCATGACATCGATGGATTTTTGGTAGTCTTCGATCGAGACGTTGTTGGTGCCGCCACCGCCACCGCCCCACATCATGCCGCCACCGCCGCTGCTTGCGGAGTAGCCGACCTTGTTGGCTGTTGCTGACAACTCATTCTCTTTACCCTTTTGATCGATGTAGGCCATAATGGCGTCCATGTCGTTCACCATCCAATCGATTCTCTCTTTTACTAGGGCGAGGAACTCTTTCTGCTTGAAGAAGTGCAGGAACCAGTTGGTGTTGGTGCCTTGTTCCTTGGCGCCGATGTAATAGTCTTCCGGCTTGTTGTACCAAGCGTAGTCGGTGCCGCCACCGCCGCCCCACATCATGCCGCCACCACCGCCGAACATCGTCTCGAACGGGTTGCCACCGAAGGCGAGGTCAAAGTCCCATACCGGACCCATACGGATGATGCCATCCTTCATGATGTGGCAGTAACAGCTGGTGAACATGTTACCATCATAGTCCTTGCTCAACTCCTTGATGACATACCAGTCGGCGAAGGAAGGAAGGTCGATCAACTCTTTCACTTTGTTCCAGTTTCCACCATACAAGGCCTCTTCCAATCCGTTGATCTTGCCCTTCACATATTGTAGCTCTTGGCTGTTATTGTCCACTTCAGGGTGCTTTACGTTGAATACGTTCGAGCTCTTGGATCCTTCGAATTGGTAGCCAGCGTTACCGCCGCCGCCACCGCCGCCCCACATGAAGCCGCCACCGCCGGTTGACTTCACTTTATAGTCGGCCTCTACCAGATATTCGCCTGGTACTCTGTTCTTGTTGATCTTGGCTTGCTCGCAGAAGTAGTAGTTGCCTATATGTTTTCCGTTCAGTACCAGTTCGACATTAAATCCGCTTGGCGCCCAATCCGTTGTGGTGTACCTCTTCGCTAAGTAGTTGGCCATCTCGTTCCTGAGGAATGTGGCGTCGTAGTAGTTGGCGAGCAAGATCCATCTTTTGTGCTCCAGCATGCCCAATACTTCGTCCTCCTTGTTCTGCTTGATGGCGTATGGTCTCTTGTCGCTGCTTGCGTCCCATGTGGAGTTACCACGTCCTTTAATCTGTACCTTGTCCGATCCGGCGTCGTAGTTCACGGTTCCGTCCACGTTGTACATGATCATGTCGGTTCTGTCGATCCATTCCGTCTTGGAAGTGATGGCTTTGTTGTTAGGCGTATTGATGTACAATACTGGGATGCCGCTGTTGTGGACGTTCACGTTGTAGGTGCGCACGTCACCCGAAGAGGAAACTACCTTGAACTGTTTCGTCTTCAAGTAATTAACCTTTGTGCCGCTCTTCACCTCTTCGCCATCCGCATAGACGGTCGCACCGTTGGATGCTTTGATGGAGGCTTCCAGTTCGAATTGCACCAAGTAAGGGACGAACACGTCTATGTTGTTGCCCGAAATGGTCGCTTTGTAGTCGGAGAGCAGTGCGTTGCCGTTGCTGTTCTTCGAGAGAGAGAACTCAGTGATCTCATTGCTTCCGTTCTTATCATCCTTGGCTGTCTTCGCATCATTTTCGAATCTGGTGGCGAGCCAGTTGACTCTCCTTAACAGCCATTCGTTGATGGCCGAGAGCTCTTTCCGTAGAGCACCTTCTATTTCTCCGCCTCCGGCTGTAGCCAGACCGTTAGCGTTCCACAATGCCTCGTTGCCGATGAAGGATGCTACGATTTCGGCCTTCATGCCGTCCGTCTCCGTCTCAAGTGCGGAGAGCTTTCCTTTCATGTCGTTGAATTTTTCGGCGACCAATCCCACGAAGTAAGGGTCCTCGAACAGGCGGGCGAACCAGCCCTCTTTTCTGAGGACGAATCCCTCATATGATGCGCTGTTGTTGCCGAGGTAGTCCTCCATGTTGTAGACAGGACCCATCACAATCTTTCCCTCGCTGTTGATGTTGAGGTAGCAGTTGGATTCGAAAGCCGCTTCCGAGTTGCCGCATATCTCGTTGATGAGGTACCACTCCACGAAACTGTTCACGTCGATGAGGTTGCGGTAGCCTCTGCTGGCATCCTTGAAGTTCGATCCGTATAGCGCTTTCTCGAAGTCATTGATGGTTTTTTCCGCATCGGAAAGGTTGGCGTCGTCTGGATCTACCAGCTTAAAGGCTATTTTTGATGTCCCCGCCGTAAAGTGTGGGTCGGTGTCGTCCACATCATTCGTGGCCTCCAACAATGTGCCGGAGTTGACGCGGTCCTCCGCGATGCGTGGATCCTCGCTCAACACGTAACTACCCAGGTGCTTCCCGTTCACGATCAGCTCGACTGCTTGGGAAGATGGCGTCCATCCCAAGTCTGTCCAGTCCGAACCCATGAATTGTCCGATTCGGTTCCTGAGCAGTGACTTGTCGTCATTATTCGCTTGTAAAGTCCATCTTTTCCCCTTGGACAATCCGAATAGTTCAGTCTTCTTGTCTAGCTTGAGGCTCAGAGAACGCTTGATCGCCTGTGAATATTTACCGCCTTTGTATTTGGCTGACAAATCCACGGTGAAAGGAGCATTGCCTTTTGAAAATATCTCCGCACTACATGGTGAGGACCAATTGGAGGAGATGGCCTCGTCATCTGTAGTGTTTATTTTGATGATAGGGAGTCCGGAGTTGTAGATTTCTACGGTGTAGGTGTCCATCTCTCCGCTTGCGGCCAAAACTTTATAAGTGACGGTTTTGACGAAGTTCTGTTTGGTGACTCCACTTTTTTGTATGGCATGCTTCAAGTCATATACTTCCCCTTTCGTGGTGAAAGAGAGAGCTAAGGAGGTGAAGTCGGTCAGATATGGTACGAAGATGGTGAATGAGTTCCCGTTCTTTGTCCCTTCGACATCCGCCAGTATGATTCCCTCGTTGGATTCGGCTGTGAGGTAGACCCTCTCCAACTTGTTGCCGTCCACGGATTTGTCCGACTGGTTAATGTCTATTTTGTCCTTCATGGAGAAGGTTATCTTCTGGATATCATCTACGGAGAGGTTGAGGTCGATGTGTTGAATCTCCTTCCCGTAGCGAACTGAATCGACCAATTCCCAGTCGAAATAGTCCGTTCCGTTGGTCCCCTCCGCCTGAATCTCTTTTTGCGCCGTGACCGGTGCGGCGGCGAGGAGCAATAGCATGCATGAAAATATATTTCGTTTCATTTTATTCAGTTTTTAGTGAGTCCGTTAAAATTTTAAATTCTCTTCCATCCACGTCAATCGGTTGTCCAACCAATCGATCAACTTAGACACTTCCAAGTCGTATTGCTCTGAAACAGTTTCGTAGTCGAAGTCTTGCGCACCTAAACTCTTCCAGATCATTTCGTTCCCCGCGACTGAATATTTTATCGCCTCGGCTCTTTCCTTGATTATATTTTCGATGGTTTTTTTGCCTTTCACCACTTGTCCCACCTTCTCGTTCACGAGCTTCTTGAAATCCGAGTTTTGTAATAGCTGGCTGAACCATGGAGTCTCTTTCAATATGGATTCCTTGAATCCGTCGCCATATTCACCCCCCATTGTCTTGGACATGTCCCAAATAGGGCCCATGGCAAGTTTTTTGTCCGTGGAGATGGTCATGTAGGCGTTGGAAGAGATGGCTTCCTCGTTTTTCATGAGCTCGTTGAAGACGAACCATTCCGCGAAACTTTGCAGATTGAGCTTCTTGGTGTAGTCGGATTTGCCGGACATCATGGAGCTTTCTATTTCTTCGAGAAACTTTTGGGCCTGCATCAGCTTGGTGCCTGATACGCCCGTCTCAGGGTCACGCATGACGATGTTCATGCCGCTCTTCTCCAGGAGGAATGAGTCGTCTCCTTCGTCAACGGAACCCTCCGATGAGATGATTTGGTCGTCTTCCACCCTGCCTTCGCAGATGCGGATCTGCTCCACCAAAGTGTAGCTTCCCACGTACTCTCCGTTGAGAACCAATTCTACAGCCTTGCTGTTAGGGGTCCACTTGAAGGAGAAGAGGTCGGATGCGGCGATGTCAAACGCTATGGAAGAACGGATCAACGTCTTGTCGTATGCGTTGGAGAGAAGCACCCATCTCTTGCTGGATGGAAGCCCCATGATCGCCACCTTCTCTTCGAACTTCAGATTGTAGGCGTTCTTGAGTTTCTCTTTAAAGTGACTGCCTCTTCCTTTGATCTCTACCGTTGAGTTGGAGAAGCTCTCCTTCCCCTTGGCATCCTTGATGCTGATCTTTCCTGCCGCCCAGTCGTCTCCGATCTTTCCGCTGGTGCTGAACTCGAGGATCGGCAAGCCGGAATTGATCACTGCTATATTGTAGGTTCTGATGTCTCCGTTGAAGGCTACCACTTTGATCTCTCTCTCCTGGGAGAAGTCGCAGCTGGCGCCGCTTTCAATCTTTTTTCCGTTAAAGTACACGTAGCTTCCTGTCGTCTCGAAACTCATTTTGAGGCTCGATAAATCCGTCAGGTATGGGAATACCAATGTGATCTTCGAATCGTCGATCGTCACATCGACATCCTTTTGTAGCTTGGAGTTGTCCTTGGACGAGAAGGAGATCGAACGCAACACGTTGTAGCTTTGGATCACATCCTTTTTACTAAGGTCAACTTTGTTCTCCGCAATCACCGATGCTGGCGCCAATGTCCTATCTTCTTTCCCGTAAGAAAGCGTCATCTTATGTGTGCTTTCGTTGTCCAATAAGGTGTCGACCGACGAAAGCGGGTATTCGATGGTGGATCCATCCTTCTTGTGGATGGTCACCGTGTTTTGAGCGAGGGCCTGTCCCATGAAAAAGATGGACATCGCCCCTAATAGTGCCTGCTTTTTCATTTTTTCACGAATTTAAAGGTTTTGCCGTCTATCCCTAAGATGTAGGTCGAAGGGGTCAGACCCGCTACATTAAAAAATAACTCATCGTCATTCTGTGTCATGTCGACTTCCAGAAGACGTCCGGAAAGATCCGTCAATGTCACGGATTTCGGATCTTGGATGCCCCGGATGCTGATGCTTTCGATTGCAGGATTCGGGTACACTGAGATCTCATTGGCCGTGATCGATGAGACGGATGAGGTGGGGCGCGCTTTCGCGAACCGTATCTCTTTGACGTTGTCGATGGATACTTCCCCCTTAAGGCTTTTGCTCTCTATGATGAGATTGTCGCCTTGAGTCCAATACTTTGGCGTTTCGCTGAGGGCGAAAACTAATTCTGTGCGATTGTGCTCTGGGCTGTTAAACTCAACTATCAAGGATTTAACGCTCTGTTGTGCCCAACATAGCGACGTCAACCCCACACATAGTATGGTTAACAACCATTTTTTCCTTGTGTAAATCATGGCGTTATATGTATGAAAACTATAATAATAATTTACTTATCCCTTCCCCAAACTTCGTCTCCCCAACGGAGAATTCATTTGGGTCTTCTAACCCTTTTACATCGCAAATGTAGTTATTTTGAATTGAAAACGGCAATAAAATTCAACAAATTTATTTTGCCCTCTTCCTCCTAAAAAGGTCGTTTTGAATGTTTTGTTCTGTGAAACGCCTTTTTTTTACCCTAAAAATTACTTTTTTAAGAACGAAAAAAAATTACTTTTTCTTGCATATTGACATTGATTTTATTTTTATGGCCGTTATTTAATTATGTATATTGTGCTACTGGGGCGTGATGTGGCTGGAACATGTTGTTTTCCTCCCTTTGTCCCCCAAAAAATATGTCGGTTGTCCCTCTCTCCCTGCTGATGACCTCCTATCTATATATAAATAGTTAATATTCTGTGTGTTCATTTCCTCTTGACGATGTCCCTTTTTGACGATGGATAAGGTTCTTAGGGGGACTTGTCATAAAAAAATAGGCAAAAAACGTGCGTTTTTGCTTATAATGTTTGTTTTTTGGCGAATTATATGTACCTTCGCGCCGTTAGTAAGAATTGTGAAGGGGACTGAGGTCCCCTATTTTGTTGTCTTAAGGTACGTAATGATAGACGAAAAAAACATAAGAGAGATTGTTGAGGCGTATATTGCGGATTCCCCCTATTTCCTTGTCGAGGTGAAGGTGGACAAGAACAATAGCATCACGGTGGCGATAGACTCCAACGAGGATGTCTCCATCGATTATTGCGCTGAGCTCTCCCGCCACATCGAGTCCAAGTTGGACCGTGACGTGGAGGATTTCGAGTTGGAGGTTGGTTCCGCCGGGCTCACTTCTCCGTTTGTTGTCCTTCAGCAGTACAAGAAGTATGAGGGATGCGACGTGGAGGTGCAGGTAGCCAACGGCCCTAAGCACACGGGCAAGTTGGTGAACGTGACGGAGGCTAACTTCGGCTTGGAGGTGACGAAGAAGGTGAAGAAGGAGGGCGAGAAGAAGAAGGTCGAGGTGACGGAAACCATGACGTTCTCTTATGATCAAGTGAAATATACAAAATATATAATAACGTTTAAATAATTATGGCAAAGCAAGAATCAATTAGTTTGAGCGATACTTTTGCGGAGTTCAAAGAGTTGAAGAACATTGACAGAAGCACGATGATCAGCGTGTTGGAGGAGTCTTTCCGTAGCGTGATCTCAAAGATGTTCGGGACGGACGAAAACTACGATGTGATTATCAACCCGGACAAAGGGGATTTCGAGATCTATAGGAATAGGACCGTCGTGGAGGATGATGATTTGCAGGACTCCAATGTCCAGATTTCCCTCTCGGAAGCTCGTAAGATCGACGAGGATTTCGAAGTGGGTGAGGATGTTACCGACAAGGTTGACTTCGCCTCTTTTGGCCGTCGCGCTATCTTGAACCTCCGTCAGACATTGTCTTCTAAGATTCTTGATTTACAGAAGGATAGTTTATACAACAAGTATAAGGAGAAGATTGGTACCATCGTGGTTGGTGAGGTGTACCAAGTTTGGAAGAAGGAGGTGCTTCTTCTCGACGAGGACAACAACGAGATGCTCTTGCCTAAGTCTGAGCAGATTCCTTCCGACTACTACCGCAAGGGCGACACGGTGCGTGCGGTGGTGGCTAAGGTGGATAACCAGAACAACAACCCTAAGATTATCCTTTCGAGGACTTCTTCCTTGTTCCTCCAACGCTTGTTCGAATTGGAGGTGCCTGAGATCAACGACGGTTTGATCACGATCCGTCGCATCGCCCGCATCCCAGGTGAGCGCGCTAAGGTGGCTGTGGAGTCTTATGACGACCGTATCGACCCGGTGGGCGCTTGCGTCGGCATGAAGGGTGCCCGTATCCATGGCATCGTGCGTGAGCTTCGTAACGAGAACATTGATGTGATCAATTATACGAACAATATCTCTTTGTTCATCTCCAGAGCCTTGAGCCCTGCTAGAATCTCTTCCATCCGCCTCTTCGAGGAGCACAAACGCGCGGAGGTATTCCTCCGTCCTGAGGATGTCTCCTTGGCGATCGGTAAGGGTGGTATGAACATCCGCTTGGCGAGCATGTTGACCGACTACCAGATTGAGGTCTTCCGTGAGTTGCAAGGCGGTCAGGATGAGGAGGATATCTATTTGGATGAGTTCCTCGATGAGATCGACCCTTGGATTGTTGATATCCTGAAGGGTATCGGTTGCGATACGGCGAAGGATGTGTTGAAGATCCCTCGTGAGGAGTTGATCACGAAGACTGACTTGGAAGAGGAGACGGTGGACGAGGTCATCAGCATCTTGCGCGCTGAGTTCGAAGACCAGGACTCTTCGGAAGAGGATGAGCAGCCTGAGGAGAATCCTTCGGAGGAGTAAAAAGGCATGCCAGTTTCGCACTGGCCTCCCTTTGTGACGGAATAATTTTATGTAAACAACTAAAAACGATATATGTCTATACGATTAAGTAAAATAGCGAAAGAATTGAATGTGGGTGTCTCCACAGCGGTGGAATTCCTCTCGAAGAAGGGCTTCAATGTCGACGGTGACAATTCAAACTATAAGTTGACCGACGAGGAGGAGAACCTTCTGCGCATGGAGTTCGATAAGGACCAGAAGCAGAAAATTGAAATGGAGGAGACGATTCGTAGCCGTAACAAGATGAAGGATAACAATCGTGGCTCCGTTCAGATCAAGGATTTTGGCGAACCGAAACGTGAGGTGGTGGAAACTACTTTGCCGGAAGACCAACGCCCAAAAATCAAGGCGGTCGGTAAGATTGACTTGGCTAACCTTGGCAAGAAGCCTGTTCAGACTCCTGTGAAGGAGGAGCCTGAGGTGACGGGTAACACTGCTCCTGCCACTGCTCCTGATGAAAAAACTACTGGTGAGGATGAATCACTGAAGAACGTTGTTGAGACACCAACAGCGAATGACTCTTCTGAGGAATCCCCTGCTCAATCCAATGGACATAATATCGAAAATAATCCGTCTGTTTATTCGCTTGCCACTCCAGACAAGAAGCCTACCATCAATGTGGTGGGTAAGATCGATTTGGACTCCCTGAACCAAAGGACACGCCCAGAGAAGAAGTCCAAGGAGGAGCGTAAGAAGGAACGTGAACAACGTAATAACAAAGGCAACTTCAATAGGGGTGACGCTTCCAAGAACGGCGAGATGGCCGGTGGCGACGAAGACCACAGGAGAAAACGTAAGCGCATCCAGAAGGAGCGTGTCGACATCGCCGACTTCAAGGGCGGTAATGGCGACAAGAACGGTAAGAATAACGGAAGAAACAATAACGACAACGGTAATAACGGTGGTGACAAGGGTAACAAGAAGAATTTCAAGAAGCCTAACAACATCATCAAACCGGAGATCGACGAGGAAGAGGTACAAAAACAGATCAAGGAGACGTTGGCTCGCTTGACCAGCAAAGGCCAGAAGACGAAGGGCTCCAAGCACCGTCGTGAGAAACGTGAGCTCCAATCTCTTAGGATGCAGGAGGAAGAGGAGCAGGAGAAGCTGGAACAGAGCAAACTGAAGATCACGGAGTTCGTGACCGTCAGCGAGCTGGCGACGATGATGGACGTGCCTGTCACGCAGGTCATCAGTACTTGTATGAACTTCGGATTGATGGTGTCCATCAACCAACGTCTGGATGCGGAGACCATCAACATCGTGGCGGAGGAGTTCGGCTTCGAGACGGAGTACGTGAGCGCCGAAGTGGTGGCCGCTATCCATGAGGAGAAGGACGACGAGGCTGACTTGGTTCCTCGTCCGCCTATCGTTACGGTCATGGGTCACGTCGACCATGGTAAGACTTCCTTGTTGGACTATATCCGTAAGACGAACGTGATCGCCGGTGAGGCGGGTGGTATCACCCAGCACATCGGTGCCTATAACGTGACGTTGAGCAGCGGCCAGCAGATCACTTTCTTGGATACGCCAGGTCACGAGGCCTTCACCGCCATGCGTGCCCGTGGTGCGAAGGTGACGGATATCGCTATCATCATAGTGGCTGCGGATGATGACGTCATGCCGCAGACCATCGAGGCCATCAACCATGCTTCTGTGGCGGGTGTGCCTATTGTGTTCGCAATCAATAAAGTGGATAAGCCAACGGCTAACCCTGACAAGATCAAGGAGGCTTTGGCGAATATGAACTACTTGGTGGAAGAGTGGGGTGGTAAATACCAGTCACAGGATATATCCGCTAAGAAGGGCTTGGGTGTGAAGGAATTGATGGAGAAGGTCTTGTTGGAGGCTGAAATGCTTGATTTGAAGGCTAATCCGAACCGCCGTGCGGTGGGTTCCATCATCGAGTCTCAGTTGGATAAGGGACGTGGTTACGTCTCTACCGTGCTGGTGAGCAACGGTACGCTCCGTGTGGGCGATATCGTGGTGGCGGGTACGAACTTCGGTCGTATCAAGGCGATGTTCAACGAGCGTAACCAACGCATCACGGAGGCGAAGCCTTCCGAGCCTGCCGTTATCTTAGGTTTGAACGGTGCTCCTCAGGCGGGTGATAACTTCAACGTCTTCGAGACGGAGCAGGAGGCCCGCGAGATCGCTAACAAGCGTGAGCAGTTGCAACGTGAGCAGGGCTTGCGTACGGCTAAGCACTTGACCCTCGAGGAGATCGCCCGTCGTCGTGCGTTGGGTAACTTCCAAGAGATGAACATCATCGTGAAGGCGGACGTGGACGGTTCCGCCGAGGCATTGAAGGACTCTTTAGAGAAACTCTCCACGGAGGAGTTCGCTGTCAATGTCATCCACAAGGCGGTCGGACAGATCTCCGAGTCGGATGTCATGCTCGCCGCTACGGCGGATGCCATCATCGTGGGATTCCAGGTGCGTCCTTCCCAATCCGCGCGTAAGATTGCGGAGAACGAGGGCGTGGATATACGTCTCTACTCTATCATCTATGACGCTATCGAGCAGATGAAGGATGCCATGGTGGGTATGCTTTCACCTGAATACAAGGAGCAGATCGTGGGTACCGCCGAGGTACAGGAGACCTTCAAGATCAGTAAGGTGGGTACGATCGCCGGTTGTATCGTGCGTGACGGTAAGATCAAGCGTGGCAACAAGGTTCGCGTCATCCGTGACGGTATTGTGGTCTACACGGGCGATTTGGCCTCCCTCAAGCGTTTCAAGGACGATGTCAAGGAGGTTACGACCGGCTTCGATTGCGGTTTGAACGTCGCAAGCTACAACGATATACAAGTCGGCGACTTGATAGAGAGCTTCGAACAGGTTGAGGTGAAGAGGACGTTGTAAGATGCCTTCTTCCCCTTTTAAATTTATATGTTATCGTTATGTTACTGATAGACCTGATATTCTTGGTGATTCTGGGTTACTTCGGAGTCTTCAAAGGGTTGCGCAAGGGCTTTGTCCTTGAGCTCTCCGGGTTGCTTGGTATTGTCGTGGCGATATATTTGGCCAAGAACTACTCCTTGCCTATCGCTGGTTGGTTCGCCTCCACCCTCGGCATTGTGGGTGCCACTTCTCCCGTCGTGGCTTTCGTCCTGACGTTGGTCCTGGGTCTGGTGGGTGTCCATTTCCTTGCGTTGCTCGTCAGCAAACTGCTGAGCGTGGTGATGCTGGGTTGGCTGAATAAGTTGTTGGGCGCGATCTTCTCTTTCCTGAAGATATTGTTGGTCCTGAGCGCCATGGTACGCTCTTTCGACATGTTTAACCAGAAGGTGGAGCTGATCTCGGAGGAGACGCTGAACGAATCGAAACTGTATGGTCCGATTAAGATGGTGGCCGATAAGGTGCTCCCTGCTCTCCACCTGAATGAACTGATTGATAACTGGAAGGGAGAGGAGAAGGCTGAGGATGCGGACCCGTTGTCGAACGTGAGGGCGGGCGAAGTCTCCGCCGAATGAATTCGCTTTCCCGATTGATTGGTAAATGATATGAAGAAACAAGATATTTCCCTCCTCGCTAAGGAGGATGTTTTTCAACTGATAGGAACGGAGTGGATGTTGATCACCTCGGGTGATTCCTCCCATTTCAATACGATGACTGCCTCATGGGGTGGCTTGGGATGGTTGTGGAACCGTCCGGTGGCTTTCCTTTTCGTTCGCCCGGAGCGTTATACCCACGAATTCATCGAGCGGAATGAGCGCCTGACGCTCTCGTTCTTCCCTGAGGCGCAACGCAAGGCACTGCAGGTCTGCGGATCGAAGTCGGGTAGGGACTGCGATAAGGTGAAGGAGGCGGAACTCACACCTGTCTCGCTGGAGTCGGGCACGGTCTCCTTCGCTGAGGCTCGCCTGACGTTGGACTGCCGCAAGCTCTTTAAGTCGGATATGAAGCAGGCCGATTTCCTCGACAAGGAGATTCTGGAGAAATGGTACAACGACAAGCCGGGTGGCGGTTTCCATACGGTGTATGTCGTGGAGATTGAGAACGTATATAATTAATTAAGAATTAAGAGTTAAGAATTAAGAGTTAGTCAATTAGGACTTGATTCTTCTCTTTGTTTTTTTGAGATAGAGCTTTGAAGTATTTCCTCTTAAACTAAATACATTATGTCAAGAACAGAGAATGAATTAGAGGGGGTAACCCTATTGGGCGAGAAGAAGACGGTTTACCTTACCGACTATTCGCCAGAGGTCTTGGAGACGTTCGTCAACAAGCACCAGGAGGTGGATTATCTAGTTACCCTGAACTGCCCTGAGTTCACCAGTCTGTGTCCGAAGACGGGGCAGCCGGACTTCGCGAAGATCGTCATCAACTATATCCCGAACGAGCGCATGGTGGAGAGCAAGTCGCTGAAGCTCTATCTTTTCAGCTTCCGCAACCATGGCGACTTCCACGAGGATTGCATCAATATCATCATGAAGGATTTGGTCAAGCTGATGAGTCCGCGCTACTTGGAGGTGGTGGGCATCTTCACCCCTCGGGGCGGTATCTCCATCTACCCTTTCGCCAACTATGCGGATGAGGCGCATCAGGAGATGAAGAGGGCTCGCCTTTTGGCGCAAATGAACCATACCATCTGATTTATCCACCTCTGTTATTTTCTTCCTTATGAAAGATTGTATTCTCATCTTATCAGGTGGCATGGACAGCACCACCATGCTCTATGAATATAGGGATGATATCGCCTTGGCGGTCTCCTTCCACTACGGCAGCAACCACAACGACAAGGAGATCCCTTTCGCGCGTTACCATTGCGAGAAGTTGGGCATCAAGCATATAACGATCCCGTTGGCCTTTATGAAGCAATATTTCCGAAGCTCCTTGTTGGAGGGCTCGGAGGCTATTCCGGAGGGCAATTATGACGACGAGAACATGAAGTCGACCGTCGTGCCGTTTCGTAATGGCATCATGCTCGCCATCGTGGCGGGGTTGGCGGAGACCTACGGACTGAAGCATGTGATGATGGCGAACCATGGTGGCGACCATACCATCTACCCGGATTGCCGTCCCGCCTTTGTGGAGGCGATGAGCGCGGCCATCGCTGCGGGCACGTATGAGGGCATCACGCTGAAGACGCCTTACACGAACATCACCAAGGGTGAAATCGCCCGCAAGGGAAAGGCTCTGGGCATCGATTACACCCAAACGTGGAGTTGCTACAAAGGGGGAGAGATCCATTGCGGCAAGTGCGGCACGTGCAGGGAGCGCAAAGAGGCGCTGGCCGCCGCAGGCATCGAGGACCTGACGCCCTATGAGGATTAATTAACTAGTAATCGAATCGTTATGTATTATATATCCAAAAGAATAGAAATATCTTCCGCCCATAGGCTGAACTTGTCTTATCCCAGCAAGTGTGAGAATCTTCATGGACATAATTGGGTGATTACGGTTTACTGTAAGTCCAAGACCCTGAACCAGGATGGCATGGTTGTCGATTTCTCCCATATCAAGAAGATCGTCAAGGATAAGTTGGACCACACGGTCATCAACGATGTGTTGGATGGTTTGAATCCGACGGCGGAGAACCTCGCCTACTGGATTTGTCAGCAGATCGACACCTGCTACAAGGTGACCGTCCAAGAGTCTGAGGGAAACACAGCTACCTATGAAGAGGATTAACGAGATATTCGAGAGCCTGCAGGGGGAGGGATTCCATACGGGAACGGCTGCCGTGTTTGTCCGTTTCTCAGGCTGTAACCTCCGTTGCCCTTTTTGCGACACACAGCATGAGACCTACACCGAGATGAGCGAGGAGGATATTGCCCGTAAGGTCAGCCAATACAAGGCGCCTTGGGTCATCCTGACGGGCGGAGAGCCCAGCTTGCAGGCTACGGAGACGTTGGTGGAGCGCTTCCATGCCTGGGGAAAGCGGGTGGCCATGGAGACCAACGGGACGCATGCCGTTCCGACGAACCTGGATTGGCTGACCTTGTCGCCTAAGGAGGGGAAGGACCCTGTGCTCACGCAGGCGGACGAGGTGAAGGTGGTCTATCAGGCGGGTGTGGATGTGGAGCGCTGGTGCCGCGAGATCCGTGCGGACCATTATTTCCTGCAACCCTGCTCTTGCCGGAACACCCAGGAGGTGGTGCGATATATCCTCGAACACCCCTATTGGCGTCTTTCGTTGCAGACGCATAAGTATATAGGCATCGAATGAGGGTGATTTTAAAAGCAACAAACATACCGCACAACCCGATTTCACACGGGCTCATGCCCGGTTTATTTTATTCGAGCCCTTCAGGCTCGGGAGAGTGTGGAGGGATGTGCCGATTAACCTATGGCGGTGCCATAGGCTATATCTATATGAGCCTTTCAGGCTCGGGAAGTTGCCGCTAAGGGAGGTCGCTAATATTCGTCCGAACCATTCAGCCTGAAAGGCTGTAACAGATTTAGCCCAACGGCATTGCCTTGGGGGGGGGAGACGGCACCGTTATGTTTTGCGGTGTAATTATGTGTCGCCCCGTTTTGAGTTCCATTACCGCACAACCCGATCTCACACGGGCTCATGCCCGGTTTATTTTGTTCGAGCCCTTCAGGCTCGGGAGAGAGTGGTGGGATGCGCCGATTAACCTATGGCGGTGCCATAGGCTATATCTATATGAGCCTTTCAGGCTCGGGAAACCACCACTCAAGGAAGTCGCTAATATTTGTTCGTATCAATCAGCCTGAAAGGCTGTAACAGATTTAGCCCAACGGCATTGCCTTGGGGGGGGGAGACGGCACCGTTATGTTTTGCGGTGTAATTATGTGTCGCCCCGTTTTGAGTTCCATTACCGCACAACCCGTTTCACACACGGGTTCATGCCCGGTTTCATTTTGTTCGAGCCCTCCAGGCTCGGGAGAGTGTGGAGGGATGTGCCGATTAACCTATGGCGGTGCCATAGGCTATATCTATATGAGCCTTTCAGGCTCGGGAAGTTGCTGCTAAGGGAGGTCGCCAATATTCGTTTGAGCCATTCAGCCTGAAAGTCTACAACAGATACAGCCCAACGGCAACGCCTTGGGGTAAGGGACGCCGGATCCATGCCAGCCTGAAGGGCTGGGACAATTTAACCTCGGCGATTTCATAGGCTTCTATATGAGCCTTTCAGGCTCGGGAAGTTGCCACTAAGGGAGGTCGCCAATATTCGTCCGAACCGGCCAGCCTGAAAGGCTGTAACAGATATAGCCCAACGGCAACGCCTTGGGGTAAGGATAGGGCGCAGATTCCATGCCAGCCTGAAGGGCTGGGACAGATCATTTTTCTCTTTTCGGATTTTTATTATATTTGTGACATCAGAAGAGTCTTTTTCTGAATATAAATAGTTGGTTGTTATGCTCGGCAGCAATTGGAGCTGCCCACCATTAGCAACCAATTTTTTGTTCTATCGTAATGTCTTTAGCATAAAGGAATTCATATTACTTAAAAATAAAATGTATAATTTTATGTTTTATGGAGAAAAAAATATTGAAATCAATAGCATTAAAATGTTTATGGGCTGTGTTCGTGTGGCTTCTTGTCATATGTGTTATCCGTGGCATTATGACGACGGCTGTAATAACGTCTGAAGACATTCAGGAATATATGAATGCGACAGATTTTTATCTGGCAGGTAAGGTGACGCTTATAAAAGATGATGCTGGATCAAGCGGATTGTATATGATGGAATATGATACAATAAGTATTAGAAACAAAAGTATTGGTCGATGTTTTTGGGGCGTGTGTGATACTGCTGCGAAAAACGTCTTTTTCCATTCTTATACGCTAAATTCCGATTATGTATATATAGACTCAAAGAAAAGGTTGATAACTGCCAATCCTGCAGATACGGTCTCTATGGTAAAATTTCGGGTTTTTGATATTTTCTTTAGGCAGCTAAGGGAGTACCAGGGAGAAGGAACAATACCTTTTTGAGATGATAATGTGCAGATGACCTTCAATAAGAGAAAACGTAGTTGGTTTCTTTGGTTATTAGCATAAAGGAATTTATATTACTTAAAACATAAAACACTAAACCAAATTCATTATGAATCAGGCGAATACTGTAAATAAAGGTAAATTTGCGAAGTGGTTGGCCGGATATGTTTTTATTTATATTTTCTGGTCATGTGACAGAGTATTGACGTGTAGTTGGGTGGATTTATGTGTGGTGGTTGTCCCTTTTATTATGGTTGCGTTGCTGTTTTTAGAAAATAAGATCATAAATGTGATGGCAATTGTGGTGTATGCAATATTCTTCCTATTGTCGTTATCCTCTTGTTGCCTATATTACTATTATTTAAATTCCGATGATAAGAAAATTGAATACTTTAGTATAGATAAATCTTGTCGTGGACAGTCATGGAAATCTGATAAATGTTACTTCCACTTTAGAGATATTAATGTTTCGTGTCGTGCCTTTATAGACGATGAGGAGACACTCAGAAATGATTATCTTGTACAGATGGAATATAGAGAAATATGTGACGATGTATACTTGGTGTATGGGAAAAACATTATAAAGAAAACGAAGGCTCAAATGCCTGTTGAATAATTGCCATGACATATGAGTTATTAGCATATAAATTATATCTTTATCCCCCCAAAAAGTGAAATAATGATATGAATAAAATATACAAACTTCTGATTCAATGTCCTGTGGAGATCCTTATGTCTATCTTTTTCTTAGGATATTTGTATAAATATGGACCTTTTTATGAAACTGCGGGAGAATGGACGACTCAGACGAAGGATTGTTTAATGACTGTTGGTTTATTGGTCACTATGATGGTGCGGATAGTGGTCTCCAAATTCACATCTCTCAAATATGGAATTATTGCTTCGGTAATAACTGGACTTGTTGTGATAGCTTTGCTCTTCCTCGGTTTTGCCGTTGATAGTCATTGGATCCTACCGTGTTATCTAATCTGCGTTGTCGTATGTTCCTGTATGGTTCAGCATAATAACATTGAAGAGCAGATTAGCAAAATGGTGTTTCTGCTGATTCCGACAATTGTGGTTGCTCTGTTTATCCGTTTTCTCGTCTCTTTTGTGTTGGAGGTGACAAAGGAATGCCTTGGACCGGGAGATGCTGCTGTTGCGGATGCTTATGCGTTGGTCGGAGGGACGGTTTGTTTTGTTGTTGGGTATCAGATAGTAAACGAGATACGATTTAAAAAAGAATAGCGTGTTGTATTCCATTTTGTTCGAGCCCTCCAGGCTCGGGAGAGAGTGGTGGAATGCACCGATTAACCTATGGCGGTGCCATAGGCTATATCTATATGAGCCTTTCAGGCTCGGGAACTGACAATATGGAAGGATGGTGCAATACTTGCTCGTGCCAATCAGCCTGAAAGGCTGCAACAGATTTAGCCCAACGGCAACGCCTTGGGGTAAGGGACGCCGGATCCATGCCAGCCTGAAGGGCTGGGACAATTTAACCTCGGCGATTTCATAGGCTTCTATATGAGCCTTTCAGGCTCGGGGAACTGACAATATGGAAGGATGGTGCAATACTTGCTCGTGCCAATCAGCCTGAAAGGCTGTAACAGATTTAGCCCAACGGCAGCGCCTTGGGGTAAGGAGCGCAGATTCCATGTCAGCCTGAAGGGCTGGGACAGATTTGTTTTGAGTTTTTCGACATAAAAGAATATATATCGCTTATAAACACTAAAAGTGAGACCTATGGGGAAAAATAAATGCTTAAGATATTTGTTAGTGATCGTTCTCCTTGCGCTGTGTTCAGCTTGTTCTAAAAAAGAAGAGGCAAATACCCGATCATCGTTTGACGATTCGTTGGAGTTCCTGGAAAAGATGGCGTTGCAATGTAAAGATTCTGTGCCTTCCTTTTCATTGTCGTACGAACATGAGAGAGAAGGGATATGGAGATTTGAAGTCAGATACATCGGCGCTTTAGAAGGATGTGATACAAGATATGATATATTAAATGAGAGGCTATTTTGGGGTTGGTATGAAGAGTCCTTGCATTTGACTGATAAATTGACGGTTTTTAGTGATGGCGTTAAATTGGGGTCTTATTTCGGACTTGACAATGAATATAATATCACATTGTGTGATTGCGGTATAGTGATGACTGATAAGATAACTAACATATCTACTACGATAAGTTTCTCTGATGGAGTCCCCGATTATATATTCGTTTGGGCAGATTCGACGGGTGGTACTGATTTCGGTTTTTCAGAAAGACGATGACTGAAAATGATATGAAGAAAGACAATCATGCTTGCGCTTTTAACATAAGAATATGGCCTAGTGTTTTATCAAGAGAAAGAGCTAGTTAAATTTATAGATTGTATTAAATTTGTAAAAAAAAATATGGATGAGTTTAGACTTTTGATATTAATGTTTATCTGTCATGTGCTAGATGACTTTGTGTTACAGCTTGCGTGTTTAAGTAAGCTCAAGCAGAAATCGTGGTGGATGTCTCAGACGGACAATGAGTTGTATAAACGTGATTACTATGTGGGTTTAGTTGTGCATAGTTTCTCATGGTCGGGATGGATCCTGCTCCCCTTGATATTCTTTGCCCCGGATGTTCCCGGAACGATGCTATTAATCGCCTTTCTGATCAATGGGATCCTTCATGCGATCATGGACAATAGGAAAGCGAATAAGTTGGATGTGAGTTTGTTGGCGGATCAGTTGTTCCATTTCTTCCAGATAATGGTAACTTGGATCGTGTTGTGTGTGGTGAGGTAGGGAATCTTTATCGCTTAAAACAGATAGAATAAATACTTCGCAGGTTAATACTAATGAGTCTAAATAATGGAGGCGTTACAAAAAAAAGTAATAAAAGATATTCTTAAGGATTCTTTTGTCGTCTATTTAATTTTATTGTTCTCAATGTTTCATTTGTCATCCTCCGGCGACATTAAGATTAATGAATGGATATTCTATCCTATTGTGTATTTTGCCATACAGTATTCCTTTGTCATTATAGAAGTTATTCTATCGTTCATTTTATTCTATTTAAAACGGGTAAAGAAAATCTCTTCGCATTTTTTTGTTGTCTCAATCCTGTGCGTTCTATACATTGACATATTGCCTATTACTGGTGTTTTCCAAGGTCATTATGATCGTTGGAGTGTTGTAGTGGGATTTGTCCTTTCAATTGCATATAAGGTTGTGATGACGAAATATAGATCTGTAAAGTATAAAAAAGAATAGTGGGGGATGGATTTTGGAATGTATAAATCAACGCCACACTCCATCATCTTCAAAAAATGTGCTAATTTTGAAACTATGGGTTCGAACACAATATAGAGTAGTATATGAAGATAATAGAAAAAATACAAGATGTCCGAAGTTTTGGACTATATAGAGGGGAGGAGTTTATTGCTTTAAATGATAGGATTTTAATTGGCAATAGGGAGATGGATGTAATGCCAAATGAGGATTATTTTTGTCATAATGATGTCTTAACTAAAGGTGTGTATGGAGAGGGAACGAATAAAAAACACTATCTATATCCCGACGGCAAATTTCTAGCTGAGGAGTGCCGATATGAAGACTTTGTCTTTTTCAGCCCAGACTCTTATTATTCTTCAGTGTATAAATGCGATGAAAAAAAAAGAGTATTTTTCTTTTATAGAGAATGGCCAAGAATATTTGTTCAGTGTTGATTCAGATGCTTTCTTTTATAACCTTAGATACAATAAGCGGAATTCCATATTACTACTTCCTAAATCAGACAATAAAAGCATTTTGTTTTATTCTATGGATGGTAATTTGCTTTGGAAATATAATGTTGAAAGACAGGCTGTTAGCATTGACTTGAATGGTACAATAGAAGACGAAGATTTTGTGATTATATGTTGCTATACAAACGAACTCGAAAAATATTCTGTTGAGTGTTTCAATATAAAAACAGGGGAGAAAATTTGGGGCATTTATGGAAATGATATAAAATGTGGTTCTTCATATAAGTTGGGACCAAAAGGAATGTTATATGGTCTATCTACTATATGGAATGATAAGGCAGAAATCGTTATGGAGTGTATTGCCCTGAAGAATGGAGAGCGAATGGTTATTGATATAAAGGGAATAGAAGATTCTGACATAGATATAGATTCAAGTCGTTCCACAATATATGGAAACATGTTGTATTTTAACTATAATCGTCCTGTCCCAACTATTGCTTCTATAGATTTGGGAACTATGTGTTTGGTTGAAGAATTGAAAATAAAGACTTCAAAATATGCGAGAATGGGAGATTCCCCTATAGTGACAGAGGATAAAGTATATCAATATATAACCTCAATGCGTGAATTACATGTTTATAGCAGATAGTATCTCCTATTTCCCCTTATCCGCCGCGATTACCGCATTGATCATCTTGGCGATTTGTTGCACCATCGGTTTCCGCTGTCCGGTGAAGTTGGAGACCATGATGCTGAAGGCGTACCATTTGTTGTTGGCGTTGATGTAGCCGGCGTAGTTCTGCACGCGCTCCATGCTACCGCTCTTGACGAACGCCTTGCCTTCCAAGGCGGTGCCTTTCATGAAACCCGCCACGGTGCCGTTCCTGCCGGCTGTGGGTAGTGTCTGGAGGAAGGATTTCGAATAGGTGCTCTGATTATGCATGTAGGAGAGCACGTCTACCATGAACTTCGGTGAGAGGGCGTTCTTCATCGATAGGCCCGAACCGTCCACCTGGAAGATCCGTTTGGTCTCGATGCCCAGCCCCGACCAATACTTGGATATCACACTGGCGGACCTCCATCCCACGCAGGGCGCGAGGCTGTCCTTCTGCTTGGATAGGATGAGGAAGATGCTCTCCGCATAGAGGTTGTTGCTCTTGTGGTTGGTGACCCGCTCGATCTCCTTCAGCGTGGCGGACTTATGCACGAAGAGCGTGTCGCGGATCGAGTCCCGCTTGTACCATCTGACCGTGGTGGCGAGTGAATCGACCGTGATGCCTGCGCTGATCAGCAGGTTGCGGAGGGAGTCGGCCAAGAAGAGGGCAGGCTCTGGCATCTCCGTCTTGAGGAATTGTTTCGTGTTGACCGGCAGGTTGCCCCTGAACGTGGGAGCCCAGGAGAAGTCCGTTTTCGTCATTCTCCACGCTTTTTCCTTCCCGGTCTGGGTCATCTCTATCTTAGGCTGTAAAAGTCCCGTAGAGGGCGTGCAACTCGTGTAGGAGATTCCGCAGGAGTCGGACGACAGCACGATGCCCAGCAGGTTATCATGGATGTTGAGGCCGGAGGGGGTCGGCGAGTAGGAGGATCCGATGTCCTCCACCAGCCAATGGAACGGTGCGCCGTCCTCCCTGAAGACGGAAGCGTCGCCCACCACATGTCCCGTGATCCGTTTGATGCCCTTCTCTTGCAGGGCAAGCAGTGCCTCGGCGTAGAAATCGCCTGCGCTTGGCGCATAGGCGGAGCCTAACGTGGGGTCGCCTCCTCCACGGATGTAGAGGTCGCCGTGAAGCGTCGAATCGATGATCGTGCCGCAGTATTCGATGTTCGTCTTGAATCGGAAGGTGTCGGAAAGCATCTCCATGGCGGCGGCCGTCGTGATGATCTTGGTGACGGAGGCAGGGTTCCTGTCCGTCATCTCCTGGTAGCTCGCCACGACACGTCCGTTGGTGATATCCTTCACCAAAAAACCTATGCCCGCCTGTATGAGGTTGTCGGAGTTGACGAACTCCTCGATGGCTTTGTTCTCCTGCGCCATGGCGGACATGCAAAGTGTAACGGATAGGATAAGGTTTAAAAAGACTTTCCGCATGTTATTTTCCTCCCATATCGAATGGTTGTGTTAACGTTTCTTCGTTATGCTCCTGACCAAGGCTTTCCCTAGTGGTTTCAATATGTTCGTGCTGATCCATTTCCAGATAGCCTTGTTCCTCTTCTTAGAGTCTTTTTGTGCTTTCGCATCCTCCTTTTCTTTCTGCTTCCTTTTGCTCTCCTCCTCTTTGGCGGCTATCTCTTTGGATTTCTGCTCTTCCTGTTTCTTCGCGTCGTCGATCAGTATCTCGTAGGCGGAGCGGCGGTCTTCCGTCTCGCGGTACGATTTCTCGAGACCGGATTCCTTGATGGCCTTCTTCCTCTCCTCCTCGGTGATCGGTCCGATTTGGCCCTGCGGGCAGAGCATCTTCGCCCTTTCCACCACGTTAGGGGCACCTTTCTCGTCGAGGAAGGAGATCAGGGCCTCTCCCGTCTCCAACTCAAGCAACGCCTTCTCCGTGTCGAAGGATTCGTTGGTGCGGAAGGATTGCGCCACGGCCTTGACCGCCTTCTGGTCCTTAGGCGTGAAGGCGCGGAGGGCGTGTTGTATCTTGTTACCTAATTGACCCAAAACGTTTTCCGGAATATCCATCGGGTTTTGGGTGATGAAGTAGACGCCGACTCCCTTGGAACGGATCAGTCGGACGATCTTCTCTATCTGCGTCAGCAATGCCTTGGAGGCGTCGTCGAACAGCAGGTGCGCCTCGTCGAAGAAGAAGATGAACTTAGGCTTGTCCAGGTCTCCCACCTCAGGCAACTCGTTGTAGATGGAGGTCAGGAGCCACATCAGGAAGGCGGAGTAGAGCCTTGGGTTGTGGTAGAGCTTATCCGCCGCGAGGATGTTGAGCATACCCTTCTTGGTGTCGTGCATTCTCTCCGTGACGAAGAAGTCCTCGATCTTGAATTCCGGAAGACCGAAGAAGAGGTCGCCGCCCTGCTCCTCCAGCGCCAACAGGTTTCGTTGGATGGCGCCTACGGAGATGGAGGATATGTTTCCGTATTCCGTTTGGAACTCCTTGGCGTTCTGCCCTATGTAGTTGAGCGCGGCGCGGAGGTCCTTCAGGTCGTCCAGCGGCATGTTCCTATCTTCGCAGATGCGGAAGACAGCGGCCAGCACGCCCTCCTGCGTGTCGGTGAGCGACATGATGCGGGAGAATAGCAGTACGCCGAAGTTCTTGATGGTCACACGCATCGGAACACCTTGTTCCCCGTAGACATCGAAGAACTGGACAGGGTAGGGTTGGAAGTCGAACGTGACGCCGAACTCGTTTTGTCTTTTCTCGATGAATTTGGTGAGTGCGCCGGCTTTGTAGACGCCCGAGAGGTCGCCCTTCATGTCGGCCATGAAGCAAGGGACACCCAAATCACTGAATGATTCTGCCAATACTTGGAGGGAAACTGTCTTTCCCGTTCCGGTCGCGCCTGCGATGAGGCCGTGTCTGTTCGCCATCTTAGGCTCGATGTAGAGCGGATGGTCCGAATGCGCTATGTATAAGCGGTTTTCGTTATCTAACATAGTATGTCGTTTTTATTCTTTGTTTTCCGCAAATATAGTAAAAAAAGAGCGAAATGTTAAGGTTTATAGGAGGTTAGTTTGTTGCTAAGAGCAGGTGGAGGGGCATCCGATAGGAAGGAGTGGTTTCGGAGCAGGTGAAAAGTGTGATAAAGTAAAGTTATACTTTAGATTATCATGATAAAATAAAGTTGCACTTTGGATTATCGTGAAAAATGTTATGTTTGCAACGTTGAAATAATGTTAAGTTCAATGATAGAAATGTATCCAATTAAACCACATTGTAATTAGACCCGATAAACAGATGGAAAGAATTAAGGCAGTCATTAAGCGAATCGATTGGTTGGACCAGGAGACCCGAGAGGCGGATGTGTGCTTCGAGGTGGGGAAGAATAGTTATTGGGCTTTCTGTCATCCTTGCGGTTTCACGGAGGGGGAGGAAAGATACGTCGGGTTTGATTTTGTTGATTGTGAGGATATTACATGGGAAACGATGTTCTCATACAATAGGGATGAGGAGAAGAAACTGGTTCCCATGACCAACGATAGAACTTCCTATTGCTGCTATGGAAAGATTGTAGGCGTCAATCCGTTGGTCGTTGATTGCGGAGACCTCCGCCTTGATTTGGGAGCCCTGACCCATGACGATAGGGTGATTGGTTCTTATGTCTATTTCGTCATTCCCCGCTTGGATGTAGTTGCGGTTTAATTTTGTTTTAATGACCGTAGAGACGCACGGCCGTGCGTCTCTACACCCCCAAATACTCCCAAAAATTCTCCTTGTTCACCACGTTGAATTTTGCGTTGGGGTATGCGTCTGCAAACGCTTTGGGAGCCTTAGGGTTCTTCTTCCCGGCTTTCATTTCGAATGCGGTAAGGTTATTGTTATTCTCTTCTATCAGGTCAATTTCTTGTTGGTCGTATGTTCGCCAGAAAAACATATTGGTGCTCGCTAAGCTATTGTGTTTCATCTTCAATCGTTCACTGATGATGAAATTTTCCCACAATGCGCCTCTCTCTTCGCTCGATCTGTCGGCGAATGGGCGGAAATCATTCAACACAGCGTTGCGGATGCCGTTGTCTTGAAAATACCATTTGGATGATTTGGTGACCTCTTTGCGGAGATTATTGGAATATCCTCCCAATCGGTACAATACGAACACTTTCTGCAACAGATCGAGATAACGCTCAGTTGTATTGCGGCTAATGCCCAACTGCTTGCCCAGCTCGTCAATGGATACTTCACTGCCGACTTGATACGCTATCAATCGCAACAGATCGTGCATCTTCTGCGCATTCTTTATTCCATCGACGGCGAGAATGTCCCGTAATAGATAGGAGTCCACAATCTCCGTAAGATAACGAGCTTGCTCTTCTGACGACTCTATGCTGATTAATTCGGGATAGCATCCGTAAATTATATGTCTGTCTATGTTCGATACGGTCTCAAATACGGAATGATGGTCGCTTAACTCTTTGAAAGAAAACGGGGTCAGGAAAAAACGTGTACATCGTCCAACTAATGGCTCCCCCGCTTGATTCTGAAGGTCAAACGAGGAGGAACCCGTCGCGATTATCGCCAAGCCTGGTATTTCATCAACCATTAATTTTAGTTTCATCCCAATGTCGGGGATATGTTGCGCCTCGTCGATTGCCAACAAGTCTATTCCCGCAAACAAACGTTTGTAGTTGCTTATGGATTTGTCCGCGATCATACGTGTCGTGTCGGTGCTTTCTCCATTCAATAGAAGTTTCTTCCCCTTGAACTCGTCAAGGATCTCGCGTAGCAGCAGCGTCTTTCCAACACGCCGAGCCCCAAATATTAGCATCACTTTTTGTGGCTTGATCCTTGCTGCTATTTGATGTTTTAGTGTTCTTTCTATTGCCATGCCTTTTCCCGTTGTTACGATTTGCCTACAAATATAAAGATAATTAGCGTGTTATCCAAATAAAATGTAAATTCCTTCAGTCCAATTGAACGAATTAATGTAAATTCCTTCAGTCTCACTGAACGAATTAACGTAAATTCCTTCAGTTGCATTGAACGAATTAACGTAAATTCATTCAATGGGTCGATGAAAATTGCTGTTCCCCTTGCCTGATATGGCCGGGAAAAACACGAAAAAGATTGGTTGGATGGATTTGATGTGTTACCCTTTCACCTGAACCTCGCTGCACCCGTTGATACCTCTCTTGCTGACCCGTATCTGCGTCGGTATGCGCTCCTTCAGGATCTCCACGTGCGAGATGATGCCGACCTTCTTGCCGCCGAGGTTGTGGAGCTTCTCCAGCATGTTCATCACAGCGTCCAGGTAGTCTGCGCTGAGGGTGCCGAATCCTTCGTCGATGAAGATGATGTCGGTGGTCAGCCTGCTTTTGTTGAGTGTGGAGAGGCCTAAGGCCAGGGCGAGGGAGATGATGAAGCTCTCGCCTCCCGACAGCGTGTTGCAGGGGCGCACGTTGCCGCCCATGTAGAGGTCACGCACCCAGATGCCGAGGCTCCGGCTGTTGCAGCTCAGTTCGTAGCGGTCGTTCAGTTTCATCAGGAAGGCGTTGGCGTTGTTCAGCAGTTGGCGGAGCACGTAGCTTTGCGCGATGAGACGGAAGGCCTTCCCGTCGCTGCTGCCGAAGTGCTGGTTGAGGATGTCCCACTTGCTCCACTCCTCCCGTAGTTTCTCGACGTTCTTCCTGACCTCCGCCACCTTCCGTATGTTCTCCTCGCTCCGCTTGAATTCAAGCTCGATTTTTGCGGTGGATTCGATGATTTCCTTCATCTCCGCCTCGGCTTGCTCGATCTTCTCCGTGATGGTCGCGAGGGTGGTCTCGGACGTTATCCCTTCGGGTTTTTCCGCCTTCGTCTCCTCGATTCTTTTGTTGAGGCTCTTGATCTCACCCTCCGCCATGTCGATTTGCCTTCCCTTCTCCTCGATTGTCCGCTTCTCCTCCTCAAATCTCTCCTTGGTGATCTGTTGCAATTCGGTGAGGCGTTCCTGCGTGAAGGTGCTGTTTTTTCGGATGAAATCGTCTATTTTTTGTGTCAGTTGCGTTCTCTCCTCCTGATTTTTCCTCAAGCCGCTTTGGAGCGATGAACACTCTTTCGCCAACTGGGAGGTGAGCTGGGTGAGTTGGTCGATTCGGGTGGAGACGCCATCGCTCTCCCAATCGGGGAATGTCTGCAGGATCCATTTCTGGTCTCCTTCGATGGCCTCGAGGGCATTCTCCCATTGGCTGATCTCAAGGATGAGCCGCTCCTTCGTTTGGCATCGTTCCTTGTATGCTTTCACCTCTTGCTCCAGGGAGACGAGGAAGGCGGGTATGTCCGTTTCCCAATCCTCCCGCTTGATCTTCTTCGCGGCGGTTTCGTATCTTTTTTTAGCGTTTTCATCGTGGGTTTTAGCGATGCTCAGGCTCTCTGTGATCCGCTCCTTGGCGGCGTTCGCCCGCTTCTCCGCTTCGATGAGCGCCTCTTGGGCTTTGTTGCGGGATTGGACGATGGTGTCCTTCTCCTTCTGCAGCTCGCCGATGACCTTTTGCGTGTTGAGGATGGTCTCCCGCTCTTGCTCTTTTATGCTCTTCTTTTCTGCGATGGATTCGCCGATTTTTAGTTTCTCTTGGGGAATTGATAGGCTTTGGCACAATTGCTGTATCGTTGCCCCTTTTTGCTTTGTCTCCTCCTCGATTTTGCGGATCTCCTCTGTGAGGTTCTTCTTCTCTTGGAGGATCAGTTCGATCCGCTTCTCGCAGTCGGTCAGTGATTTCAACGCGTTTTCCTTGGATTTGCGGATCTCCTCCAACTCCTTTTCGTAAGGGGCGATGGCGGCTTCCAGTTCACTCTCTTTCACGATGGAATCGATCTTTTTCCCACATATCGGGCATTCGTCCCCGACCTTCAGCGAGTGGCGTATCTCCTTGATGGCGTCTCCCACGGCCAATCGTAGGGTCTGCAGGCTCTTGGCGTGCTTCTGTTCTTCCTCCTTCCAATCCTCGTACTTCTTCTTCTCGTCGGGTACTCTTTGGGTGAGACTCTTTTCCTCTCCGGTCAGGGCGGTCAGCTTCTCCTGCTGCGCGTTGAGCCGTGTCTCCTCCTTCTGTTGGAGTCTCCATTCGTTGTCGAGTTGTTGCAGACGGGTGATCTCCTCGTTCAGCAGGTTGAGGTCTTTGCCTTTCAACTCATCCTGTTTAGCGATTAGCTCAGCTTGCTTCCGCTGCTCTTTTTCGTCGCACTCCTGTTTTATTTTTGCGATTTCATCGATTTTTTTCTGGATATTAGGCAACTCCTCCGTCTCGATCCTCTTCGCTTCGCCGCGGGACTTCTCCGCCTCTTTCCGTTCGCCCAAATATCCGTTCAGGTTCTCTTGGATGGAAGGGAAGGCTTCATACATCTCCGCCTCCTCCTTCTGCCCTTCCAACTCCTTCGTCAGTTTTTGGTCGAGGATCCTCTTCTCGTTGAGTCTCTCCTTCGCCCAGGTGATGCCGCCGCTGATCCGACGGAACTCTTTTCGGATGTTCGCCTCCTTCTCCGACAGGGTGATTCTCTCCGCCTCCCGGTTCTTCAGGTTGAGCATTTCGTTGCGCACTTCGATGGTGGCGCTCCACTCTTCGATATTCCTTTTTTGTCGGATGAAATCGGGCTTTTTTATCTCCTCTTCCAGTTGTTGGCGGTTTTGGGTGGCGGTGGCGAGATCCTGTTGCAGCTTCTTCTCCGTCGTCAACCACTCTCTGATCCCTTCCGCTTGGCGTTTCCCTTTTTGGACCATCGCTTGACGGTCGTTCAAGATCTTCAGTTCCTTTTTCTTTTGGCGGGTCTCCTCCTCGGTGAGGATCTCGAACCCCTCTATCTTCTTCTCCTCGTTGGCGCAAGCCTCCTTGACCGCCTTCGCTTTCTCGAAGATGGCGATGCCTACTTGGGAGTAGATCTCCGTGCCTGTCAGTTTTTCCAGTATATCGGACTTCTCCTTCTCGTTGCTGGAGAGGAACTTGGTGAACTCGCCTTGGGCTAGTAGGGAGGTGCGGCAGAATTGTTCGTACTTCATTCCCACGCATCGTTCGATTTTGGTGTCGATCTCCCTCTTTTTGGTCAAATATAGCCCTTTCGCCGGACATTCCAGGCTGCGGCTGTCCTCCATATTGCCGGTTCTTTTCTGTCGTACCGTCCAAAGCGCGATGTAGGTTTGTTCGTCGTTTCCGATGAAGTGCAGTTCGGCGGAGCCCTCTTTCGCTCCCCGGCGCATCATCTGCCTGATGTCCTTGAAGCCCATCACCTCGTTCTCCTCCTTCTCTTTGACGGTCGCACTGTTGTTGATCCTTGGCGTGTTGGCGTAGAGGGCCAGACAGATGGCGTCCAGTATCGTGCTTTTGCCGGAACCGGTCTCTCCGCAGATGAGGAATATAGGGTTCCCCGAAAATGGCTCCTGGTCGAAATAGATGTCCGCTTTCTCGATGGAAGCGATGTTTTTTATATGTAACGATAGGTATTTCATGCCTCCTCCCGCTCCTTTCTACGGAGTTCCTCCGTGATCTCCCGGATCATCGTCGTCATCTCTTTGTCCAACTCCCTGCCGTAGACCTCCTGGTAGTAGGTGTTGGCGAGTTCGGCGGGCTCCATGCTCGTGATTTCGTAGGAGTCGATGATCTGGGCGGCTGACGGGTGTTTCCTCGCCTTCCTTGTTGTCTTTATTTTGCAGAATCGGCACTTCTTCAGTTGGAGCAGTTGCTCTATCCTCGTCTCTGCGTCCGAAGGCACATACTCCTCCACCTCCACGTTGAGACAGACGTAGGAAGAGGGGTCGACAGGGGTTTCGGCGAACGCCTTGAACGCCTCCTCGAAGGGTAAAGGTTCCGATGGAATCGTTAAAAATCGATGGTCGTTATGGATGGTGACCTCCTTGACGGAAGCCTTCTCGCCGTGTCGGTTGATCTCCACCACGGAGACCGAGTGCGGGTACATCTCGTCGAAGTTGACTTGGATCGGGCTGCCGCTGTACCTCGCCTTCTCATCCCCTTTGATGAATTGCGGGTGATGAATATGGCCCAAGGCGAAGTAATCGTAGTAGTTCCCCAGCGTGTTGATCTCCACGTAATCCATGCCACCCACCGATTGCTCGTCGTGCCCTTTAGTGTCCGCCCCGCAGAGGGTGAGGTGCCCCATCATGATGACAGGCACATCCTGTTTGTTCTTTCCTCGGACGATTTCCTGCGTCGTGTTGAACAGTCCCATTTGGCTCTCCCTGATGTGGGGGATGGCGATGACGTAGGCGATGGTTGCTCCGCCTTTCCCTTGAATGGGAATGATATGTTTTTTTTCGATGGATTCGTTGTTTTCATCTTTTTCGGCGTGACCGATCACCTTCACGTTCGCCAATTGCCAGAGCTCGTCGGCCGACTCCAGTCGGGAGTAACTGTCATGGTTGCCGGCGGTGACGATGATGGACATGGATGGGCATGCTTTGTGGATGGCCACCATGCTGTCGGTGTAGAGCTTCTGCGCCGCGGCGGAAGGAACGGCGGTGTGGTAGATGTCTCCGCTGACCAGCAGTGCGTCGGGTTGCTCCCGCTCCACGATGGCACACAGTTGGTGGAAGAAGCTGCGGTGCTCCTCCTCACGGTCATATCGGTAGAAATCCTGCCCGATGTGCCAGTCCGATGTGTGTATGAATCTCACGGAGAGATGTTATTTATTTGAAGATTTTCCTTGTGAACTCTTTGAATCTTTCCTTCCGCTTCCTTTTCTCTCTATCCTTGTATTTCCAATCGAGGAAAGATTGGACGCACTGCTCCACGTCCGCGCCGCGTCCCTTCGCATAGTAGGTGGCGCATAGGCGGAAGAACTCATCGTTGCCGCGCATCCTTCTGAAGTTCTTGCAGCCCATCTCGACGCTGACTGGGCGGAATTGCATCCGGTTGATGTCCACGAGGGAGAAATTATAAGATATTTTCCCCATTTCATCGACTTTTTCGCGCAATATGTTTCCCGGAGAATAATCGCAATGTAAGATGTCCGCTTCGTGAAGTCGGGCGGTGAATTCCGCGAAAGCCTTGATCAGATCCTCCTTCCCCACATTATCCTTGTCCTCGTCGTTGAAGAGCCTCATGTGACCGTCCATAGGGGTGTGCAGGCTGATGAAGAAGCTTCTGTGGAGCAGACCGCTCTTCTTCGTCTCGATGTAGGCGACGGGATCCGGCGTCTGGAACCCCTTCGACAGGAGCGTGAGCGCATGCTCGTAGGCGCGGGAGGCCTTGGAAGGTCTGAAGAAGGTGTAGGCGATGCGGTTGATGAGAATCGGCACCTTGTATGATTTCACATTGAGGGTAAATCCCCCCTCGTCGTATAGTCTGATTTCGTTCCTTGCTAAGAAGATTGATTCGCCTTCCTTGTCGAAGATGTCGGGCAGACTCTCGATGAAGGTTCGCAGGTGAGCGTATTTGTCGTTGAGTACGATCTTCATTTTTCCCATACTCCCATGTATTTGAGATAGACGTACAATGCGCCCATTTGGCTCAGCTTAAAGCCGTAGTATCCGTCCATGAAGCCCAGCTTGAAGATGAAGTTGGCGATGAAACGGTAGATCGCCTTGATGACGACGACAAATTTGCTGTGCTTTTTCCCCCTTTTTTTCAGGTCGATGGCACCCAATCGTCCGTACTCCCTCGTTTTCCTCTCATGTTGTTCCACACTGTCGTACGTGTAGTGCTTCAGGATCCCCTTCATGTTCACGACGTTGAAAGGACGTTGGCACTCCACCTCTTCGTGCACCAGCTTGTCGTTCCAGTTGGCGTGGGTGCGGTTGAATATTCGCACTTTGTTTTCGTATCCGCCGTTATAGAATCGTATCAGCCTTCCGCAGTAATAATTTCGCCTTTTCATCGAATAAACCACCGTATTGTCCTTGAGACCATCCTCCTTCAGTTTGAGTATGGTTTCCGCGAGTTCGGGCGACAATTCCTCGTCCGCGTCGAGACTGATTATCCAATCGTAATTGGCTAAGCTGACGGCAAAACGTTTCTGTGGTCCATATCCGGAAAATTCATGTTGTACGAATTTGCAACCTAATTCTCTGCAGATTTCTTCTGTTCTATCGGTGGAAAAGGAGTCCACGACAATCAATTCGTCAGCAATCGCTCCCATCGAGCGTATGCAACGTTCTATCTTTTTTTCTTCGTTTCGAGTGATGATGACCGCCGATATGTTTGCCATTTCCAAATCTAATGTTGTTTTATCCTCCTTCGGGGTACGAATATACGATATTTTTTGAATTTTTCGATTGTTGTCTTGCGAAAAAACTTTCCAAAATGGCTATAAATATGTTTGAATTTTATGTTTGTTCCCGAATTTGTCCCTAAGGGTGCTCCTTGGGATATGAATCTCCCCCTTCTACTAGTCGCCAAATAGAAAATGCGACCCGTTTCACAACGGGTCGCATTCGTTTCGTGGTTTTTCTTAAAGTTATTTAAATATCTATCAGTAACGCAAAGGTACTAAATGGGTTATTAATTGCAAATTTTTAGAAGGAATTTTTTGTGGTTATTTGAAATTATTGCTTTTTATATAAATTACTTTATTTTATTAACGAATATTGTATTTTTTACCCTAATCAGATAATTTTTTTGCGCTCACTTTTTGAATGTTAATGTTGACTCGAAATGCTCTATGAGATCTATCTACACAAAAAAAATTCCACTCATCTCACGACGAATGGAACTCTACTATTAACTTTTATAATCTTATGTATATGATGTGTATATGATTGAATATTGAAGTCTTATTCTGTTATATTTTGTATGAAAACTACTCCCCAAATCCTTTTTTCCTTTAACACGATGCAAATGTAGAATATTTCCACATACCATACAAGTATTCTTGTGGAAAAAATCCACTTAGGCGAATTTATTGCTATTACTCAATGAAACGGGCTAATATATAATTAGGTCTAAATAGTGTTTGTTGGGAGGCGTAAAAGTCTGATAAATAGGTAGAAACAGCCAAGTGCTCTATGAATTTATATTTGTTTAATATAATAGTGGAGCAATCCTTTGATGTGTTTATAAGTCGCAACCGAAAATAACTTCTTTTGGGAGATGCGGTTGTAGTGGTGGATGATTTGGAATTGGGGTAGGACGGTGATCTCTTTCCCTGTCCGTGTGATTCTTTGGCAGAAGTCCGCATCCTCCGGGCCATAGAATATGCTTTCGTCCAAATAGCCGACCTTGTCGAGTATTCCCTTTCTGAACATCTGGCAGGCTCCGATGGTGTATTCGACGGAAAATGGCGATTCCATCGATAATTCTTTATGGTAGAACTGTCGCTCGTTCTTCTCGTTGATCCAACGGGAAAGCGAAGTGGGGAGGAACTTCCTCGTGGCGAGTATGTTCATCAGTTTGTATTTCGGCCAAGGGAGTTTCCTGCAACTCTCTTGAGGGACACCGTTGGCGTCGGTCAGCTTGCATGCGCATAATCCGCATTGTTCGTGTGTCGTGATGTGTTGGAACAACCCTTCCGCCGCCTTTTGGTTCACGATTGTGTCGATGTCCAATATCCAAATGATATCGTTGGAGGCTTGCTTCAGCCCGATATTCCGTGCGGGGGCCACGCCCTTGTTCTCCTGTAGTCTGTGCAGTTTGATCTTTTCCCCGAATTGTTCGAGCAGTCCGATGGTGCCGTCAGTTGATCCGTTGTCGATCACGATGATTTCGGTCTCGATGTTCCTCGTCGCTTCCAAGAGGGAGGTGATGCAGTCGTTGACGTCCCTTTCGGAGTTCCATGAGAGGATGATTACGGAGAGTTTGTGGTTCATTATTTGTGGAATAGTTTTCTCCTCAATGCGGTGAGCGCGATGCGGAAGTCGGACCAGGAACTGAATTTCCTGATGTGGTTGAATATGAAGGAGGGACGGATGAAGAATCTCACGTTGTTCCAAAAGAGCATCTTTTCCATCTCCTCGCTGGATAGGTTAGGGTAGTTGATGATGGACTTGTGCTGCACGTCCGTCGGCACATATTCCCCTCCCTTGATCCAATTGTTTTGTTTCGCCAATTCGTAGAACTCCGTCCCCGGGAAAGGCGCCACTATGTTGAACATCACTTGGGAAACGCCCAGTTCTTTGGATTTCCTGAGGGTCTCCTTGATGGTCTCCTTCGTTTCGAGCGGACTCGTGCCGATGAGGATGTTCAGTTTCACTGGCACATTGTATTTCTTCAGGAGCTGAATGCCTTCGTGAATCTGTTGGGAGGTGATTCCCTTTTTGATGTATTGGAGGATCTCGTCGTTGAAGCTTTCCACGCCGAGGTCGACGAATTGGCATTGGGCGTCCGATAGGATCTGCGCTATCTCCTCTGTGATGGCGTCCACACGTGCCTGACAACCCCAACTGAGTTGGTGCTTCTTCAGGCACTCGCAGATGGGACGTAGCCGCTTGGCTGTCGTGATGAAATTGTCGTCGATGAAGCAGATGGCCTTGTAGCCTTGGCTGGCCAGCATCTCGATCTCCTCGATGACGTTCTCGACGGAACGGAAGGATATGAATGGTTTTTTCCCTGTCTCCCTCTTGTTCTCGATCTCCCTTGCGAAGGTGAGCGAGCTAGGCACGCAATAGATGCAATGGAAAGGACAATTGCGGCTGGTGAGTACGGTCGTGTAGGGATGTTTCTTCAGCTTCGGGTTAGTGAAGGTATATTTCTCGATGAAATGGCGAGCCGGGAAAGGAAGTTCGTCCAAATCTCTCAGCAACTCCCTGGTCGGTTGGTGGGTCGCCTTCCCCTCCACCAATCGTGTGATACCTTTGACGACGGAGAGATCTCCTCCTTGCTCGATGGTTTTTATCGTTTCGGATGTTGTCAATTCAGGTTCACCGCGGACGATGATGACATGTTCGTCTACGAGAAGTTTGTCTGTGTAATACGTCACGCCGGGTCCCATGGCGACGACCCAGGCGTCGGGATGGGTTTCGCGGATGCGTTGGATGCATTTCAGGTCCGTTTCCAAGGATAGGTTGACGCTCCAAAGGATGTATGCCTCGCTGCGGTCGTTCCGTAGGAAATCGATCAAATCTTTCTCCTCCTTCTCCTCCAACACGAAATCCTCGTGGCGCACGTCGTGTCCGTCACGTTCCAATACGGCGGCTACGATTAGCTCGTAGATGTTGGGCATTGGGTATACGAGGTGTGTGCATCCGGCGGTGCGTTCCGCTGGCATTTCTCCGTCCAGGGGAGGAGGAACGATGAAAGTAATGACCATATTCTCTTCAGCGATTAAACCTTTTTCTTTGAAAAACGTGGAGCCTTTTGGATTATTGCATGGTCAATTATTCGTTCGCCATTAATTTCTCAGCTTTTATCCTGTCTTCGCTGATGGCAGTGCGCAGGTCATCTTCTGTGCAGAACTTATTTTGTGCGCGCAACTTGTGCAGGAACTGCATGTTGATGTGCTCTCCGTAGATATCTTCGTCAAAATCAAAAATGTTGACCTCGATGGAGACTTCCCCGCCACCGTATGTCGGGCGTGTGCCGATGCAGGCGACACCCTTGTACGTCTTCCCTTTCACGGTCACCTTCACGGCGAACACGCCGAAGCAAGGGATGCATTTGTTTTCGATCTCTGGCTCGATGTTAGCGGTAGGGAACCCGAGTTTGCGGCCGTTTTGCTTGCCGTGGATGACGGTGCCCGAGATGTTGTAGTTGTATCCGAGGTATTTATTGGCCAACTCGATGTCGCCCACACCCAGTAGGTTGCGGATGAAGGAAGAACTGATGGTGAAATTGTTTTCTTCATAAGGTTCGGCTCTCGTCACTCTCATGCCGAGTTCTTTCCCGTATGTGCAGTAGTCGTCGAATCCCTCCTCCCTGTTCTTGCCGAAGCGGTGGTCGTATCCGATGAGGAGGTGTTTGACGTTGAGACGGTCACGTAGCACTTTCTCCATGAAGTCGTGGGCGCTGAGGTTGGAGACTTCCGTGGTGAATTCCATCTGGATGCAGTAGTCCACAGGCAGTTGCTTCAACAACTCAAGTTTCTCCTCGTGGGTGTTCAGCAACTTTGGCTGGTAGGCCTCGTGAAGAATGATTCTTGGGTGTGGCCAGAATGTTAGAATGGCAGACTTTAGCCCTTCGCTTTGCGCAACCTTGGCTAATTGCTTCGCTAAAAACAGATGTCCGTGGTGGACCCCGTCAAAGAATCCAATTGTGAGTGCAAGCCCTTCCTTACTTGCGATTCCCGTCTCCTCTATCAATTCCATCTTCCTTCTTTTTTTATTCGAATATTTTGTACTTTGGAGACAAAACACTAATTTTGCCTTCGTTTTGCAAAGGTAACAATTTTTGGTTAATTGCAAGCAGGACCCATAGCTCAGTTGGTTAGTAGCACCTGACTCATAATCAGGGGGTCACAGGTTCAAGCCCTGTTGGGTCCACGGATGAGGAGAAACATGGTTTCTCCTTTTTTTGTAATACACTGAGTGATAGAAGGTTATTGCTCGGTGACGATGTCTGAAAATTTTTCAGGAATTTTCTTTTTCCCTTATGACGGGTCACCTTGGAGATTGAAGTTTTTCTCAAAAAAGATATCATCTTTTTAGTTAATGTCAAAAATATATCTTTTGGGAGGAGAAAAAATAGTGTTGACTGAAAATTCCATTTATTGTTTACTCGTAATTGCCTAATAATATGAATAAAGAAGAAAGAATAGAGCGCGCGAAAGAGCTCTTCAAGAGCGGTTTTAATTGTTCACAGTCTGTGGTGGCGGCTTTCGCTGACTTGTATGGTTTGACGGAGGAGCAGGCATTGAAGGTGTCCGCCTCTTTCGGTGGCGGTATTGGTCGTATGCGCGAGACATGCGGGGCGGCTTGCGGAATCTTCCTTCTGGCCGGACTGAAGTATGGTTCGACTGACCCCAAGAATGCGGATGCGAAGGGCGAGAACTACCGTATCGTCCAGGAGTTGGCGGAGGATTTCAAAAAGGCTAACGGATTCCTGAAGTGCCGTGATCTCCTCGGCTTGGATAAGAATCTCAAGGAGTCTCCTCAGCCTGCCGAACGCAACGCCGCCTACTATGCGAAGCGTCCGTGTGTGGAGATCGTGGCTTCCGCCGCAAGGATTTGGGCGGAGAAGCATGAGGAGTAAGAATCGTCTCGCTTCGCTTGGACAGCGTTTCATTTGGCGGAATAAATAGTTTTTTTCTGCTGAATGATGTCCCTTTTTGCTACGTTGTGTAAAAAAGCAACAAATTTTCCACCTCCCGTTCTCTGAATTTTTTAAAAAAACTTATCTTTGCATCTGTCGCGTGTGCCTTCGTTGGCATACATGGCACTATATATTAATTTTATTTTCAACCTGTTTTAAAATTATGAATGATATGAATTATCCACGTGCCACCCCTTCGGGGTTCCCATCACATACCCATTCGCCTAACAGGGGTTGACACCCCTGCCTGTGATGTTGCCGCCCCTTTGGGGCTTAGGGCGTGCGCATTGTGTGGGATATGCACGCCCGTTGCGGCACATGGGAACCCCGAAGGGGTGATCATAATACAGGCACGGGTGTAAACCCGTGTGTGCACAGCGCAGATACGGTCCAGAACCCCGAAGGGGTGGCACGAATCCATGGGCGCCCACACGTTCCCTCTGATGGTATCATTTTCCTGACGTCAGCAAAATGACACATGGGGAATTCAACAATCCAAAAACTAACCTATTGTTTGACAAACAATTACATCAAATCATGGCATCAACATTAGTAAAAATAGATGTACACATCATCTTTCACACAAAAGCCAACCAAATTGAAATGCGAAGAAGTGACATTCCACACATCCACAAGTACTTAGGTGGCATTATTAAGAATTTAAATTCTATTCCGATCTGCATTGGTGGCACATCCGACCACGTACATATTCTGTGCTCACTACCTAAAACAATGGCATTGTCGGATTTCGTACGCAACATAAAAGCATATTCAAGTCGATGGATAAAAACATTGGATAATCATTATAAGGAATTTGAATGGCAGACGGGCTATGGAGCTTTCAGTGTTAGTCCATCAATACTTACGAGAACGGTCAACTACATCAATGGACAAGAGGAACATCATAAAAAGAAGTCGTTCATTGATGAATATACCGCATTTCTGGAGGCATATAATATCAGATTCGACCCTGATTTCCTGTTGGATAAATGATGTGCCGCAATGATTTACAGGGGGTACAGACATAATTAATATTATAACATGCATGAGGTGTCACCCCTTCGGGGTTCCCATCACACATCCGTCCGCCCAACAGGGGTTGACACCCCTGCCTGTGTTGTAGCCGCCCCTATGGGGCTTGGGACATACGCATCATGTGGGGATATGCACACCCATTACGGTGCTCGGGAACCCCGAGGGGGTGACTATAGCACAGGCACGGGTGCAAACCCGTGTGTACGATGTGGGGACGGAACCGGAACCCCGAAGGGGTGACACGTGTGTGTAATTTACGATTTGACAATTTACGATTTACAAAAAACGTTCCATATCCACGCATCCTCCGCTAACGTCTATATGTTTTCACCCCTTCGGGGTTCCCATCATCCATCCGTCCGCCCAACAGGGGTTGACACCCCTGCCTGTGTTGTAACCGCCCCTATGGGGCTTGGGACATACGCATCATGTGGGGATATGCACACCCGTTGCGACACATGGGAACCCCGAAGGGGTGATCATAATACAGGCACGGGTGTTAACCCGTGTGTGCACAGCGTAGATACGGTCCAGAACCCCGAAGGGGTGGCACGTTTTGGGTATTTACGATTTGTGTGGGAACATTCATGGATGCGTATCCTCCGCTAACGTCTATATGTTTTCACCCCTTCGGGGTTCCCATCACACACCCGTCCGCCCAACAGGGGTTGACACCCCTGCCTGTGTTGTAACCGCCCCTATGGGGCTTGGGACATACGCATCATGTGGGGATATGCACACCCATTACGGTACTCGGGAACCCCGAAGGGGTAACTATAGCACAGGCACGGGTGAAAACCCGTGTGTACAATGTGGGGACGGAACCGGAACCCCGAAGGGGTGACACGTATGTGTAATTTACGATTTGACAATTTACGATTTACAAAAAACGTTCCATATCCACGTATCCTCCGCTAACGTCTATATGTTTTCACCCCTTCGGGGTTCCCATCACACACCCGTCCGCCCAACAGGGGTTGACACCCCTGCCTGTGTTGTAACCGCCCCTATGGGGCTTGGGACATACGCATCATGTGGGGATATGCACACCCATTGCGGCACATGGGAACCCCGAAGGGGTGACCATAACACAGGCACGGGTGTTAACCCGTGTGTGCACAGCGTAGATACGGTCCAGAACCCCGAAGGGGTGGCACGAATCCATGAGCGCCCACACGTTCCCCCTTTGCACCATTTTCCTGACGTCAGGGAAATGGTTCTATCAGTGGGAAATCATCCGTTGGGAATCGATTACAAGAATCTATTGGACAATCAAACAGGGTTTTGTTGAATCTGACAGGAGATTATAATCTCAGACATTTGGCGACAGATGTCCGCCATTATTTCGAAAATTCACCATCGTCACTTGAAGTGCTTATTTTCAAGGGGAACAAGAAAATATCCATAACACGCAACATTGCCGAAAGTAGCGGATTCCTAAAAATGCTGCTAAAAGCATTCAGATAAAAAGCCACAGCGTTTCTGCTGTGGCTTTTCTATATTGGGTAGTGACGTATACGGCTTGCCCACACGGGATTCTGCCCGGATAGCCAGGGCTCTCACCCAGACATTGCAAATATACATTCTTTAAATCTAAAAAACAACTTACCATCATCTTTTCCCCATGAATTTTTCTGTCCCCAACAGATCAAAAGTCCATGTAAATGAAAAAGAACTTCCTCCTCATCCCCAAAATCTCTCAAAAAATTTTATCTTTGCATCTGTCGCTTGCAACTTGATTGATGCAGGCGGCGCTACATACTAAAAGGCGTTACTGACGCTCCGTTTTTGTTTGACAATTAGGAACTAATGAACATGTTCAACTCAATTAACATAGTAGATCAAGATTATATCCAATGGATAAAAGACTTAAGTAATCGTTACCGTCGTAGCCAGATTAAAGCCGCAGTAAAGGTGAACGAGGAAATGCTACGGTTCTATTGGGAACTTGGCAAGGATATTGTGGAAATGCACATTGAAGAGCGATGGGGCAAAAAGGTTATTAAAACAATTTCTGCGGATCTCAGGCAAGAAAACCCAGAGTTGTCGGGACTTTCCGAACGTAGCATTTACTATTGCAAAGATTTTTATCTTCTTTATAATCAATACAATGCAATTTCGCCACAAGTTGTGGCAAAAAATAGTGGAGAAGATTTGCCACAAGCTGTGGCAGAAAATGCAATCACGTCCCAACTCGGTGAGCAAATACGACATGACTTGTTTTCTGTACCTTGGGGACACCATCGCTTCATCATCGACAAGTGCAAGGGGAATCCCCAAAAAGCATTGTTCTTTGTTCATCAAACGGTAGCGAATGGATGGAGCAGAAATATGTTACTCAACTTCCTTGATACAGACTTGTATGAACGTCAAGGGAAGGCAATAACAAACTTTGAAAGGACTTTGCCATCAGAAACGAGCGATTTGGCACAAGAACTCACCAAAGACCCATACGATTTTGCATTCGCAGGCATTACAGGACGCTACAATGAACGATTGCTGAAAGAGAAGTTGCTTGGAAACATCACTCAGTTTCTCGTAGAATTGGGTACGGGATTCGCCTACGTGGGTAAAGAATATAGGATACAAGTAGGCGAACGGGAACAGTTCATTGACTTGTTGTTCTACAATCTTAACCTATCTTGCTATGTGGTGATTGAAGTGAAAATCGGCAAATTTGAGTTTGCTGACATCGGTCAATTAGGTGGTTATGTCGTATCTTGTAATCACATTCTGAAAAAAGAAGGACGTGACAACCCCACCATCGGGTTGCTCATCTGTAAAGAGAAAGACCGTGTACAAGCTCAATATGCCTTGGAATCAAGCACGCAACCAATAGGAATATCTGAGTACGATTTGGAAAAATTCTACCCGGAAAAAGTGGAAGGAACTATTCCTACCATAGAGGAAATAGAAGTAAAATTGAATCAACTAACGTTTAAGGAATAGGTTATGCCTTCTTTTTCCCCTATCGCCCCACATAAAACCAACAAATTCCATCCACCCACCTCCCAAATAACTCCATCTCCACAGGCCTCATCCACGCCTTGTTTCCAGGCTATACGAATTTAGTTTTCAGAATCATTTCTACTTTGCTTCGAACAATTATTTTTTTGCATAACTTTGGGGGAATGAAAAATTGGATTGATTATGAATTATTGCGAGAATTCCCATGTTAGGACAGTAGATGATGTAAAGGCTTTTTTCCATCATCTCGTGTACGAACGCAAAGTGAATTTCCACCCAGATGATGATTTTGCGGAGTATATATGTGCTGAAAATAACACACCTACATTTACAAAGCATGAGGTGCCATTATATAACCGATTAATGGAAGAGTCATTTGAAGTTTGTGAGAAAAAAGATATAGACATTTACGAAATCGGACTTAATGAATTACGAAGTGCTATTAGCATATAGAATCACAAATTAATAATTATGGACAAAAAAAAAGTGGGTTTTTTTAGTATTCAGCTTTCTTTTACAGAAAACGAGGAAGAACAATTTAGTAATGTAAATGATTCTTTACCTCCATTGCTGAGTTATATTTGTGAATTAAACAAGATAAATCGCAAACACGAGTTGACAAGCGAGAAATTTTGTTTTATAGACTTCTGTAATTATAATGAGCACGGAAAAATCGCTGAATTATTATTTAAAAGCGCCAAACATAGTTATAGAGCCCCACTTATTGATAAAAACACAGTTGAATCAAGAGATAATCCCAAACGAATCGAAGAAGGAGAACAAATAAAAACACATGTTCTTTTGAAAATTCAGGAGAATGAAGCAATTGTATTCCTTGAAACTGGTCAAAACCATATGACAATGGCAAACATAATTGATTATCTGAATAGTTTTATTCCATCATACAACGAATCATCAGAAGAAAAAATTGTTGGAAGCTTCATCTTCTATATGATACCAAACAATGATTTCAGAGAAGTTCTAAACAATATGAGCAGAGTTGTATGTGCAGAAATCTATATAAATAAATCTTTACTAGGATCAGAAGCTCTAAACTTCTCAAATATCACAGAAAACGTACAAGAGAACATAGTACTATCGGTAAAGTCGGAAAAGAAAAAGACGATTAAAACAATGGTCTATGACGTGGTAAATAAGTTTAACGACACAAAATCTTCGATTAGAAGAATTAGAATCAAAGGGAGGATGTCCAACAACAACGAAGCCATAATTGACACTGCGCACCTTGTCAAAAAAGAATACATTGAAGTTGAACGAAATAGAGATACAGGAGAGTATGATACACCTAGTGTTTTTGCCCAACTAAAAATGCTTTCGAACGATTACAGATCATGAACGTTGAATTCCTATATGTGTTTATAGACTATCTTTTTACATCAAAAAAGAAAAATCTCATTCCCGAATGGGGATTGCCAATTTTACTGGGTATTACATGCTTGATTCTATCATTTGTGTATGGGATAAATAGTCAGTATTATATAATAGAACACACCTTTGGTTTTGTCGGAACACTATTTTGTTTCACATTGGCTTCCCTAAATATGTTATTAGGTCGTGAGAAAATGAAAGAAGCCAGTAATTATAAAACCAACATAATTTTTCGAGGTAGGAAAGCAACATTATATGAACTTGTTATAATTTTATATGCTTATCTCATATTAGTTGAAGGATTTTTATGTATTGGATATGTTCTAGCCCATATATTCAATTTTGTTTACATAAAAGCCATTGCCATATTACTGAATTCTTTATATATTGTTCTATTATTTAATGTTTTGATAACAACTATTCGAGCTATCACAGAAACGTATCTTATACTTATAAGAGACAGTAATTTAAAAGATAATATAACTAATAAATAAAAAAATGGGATAAATTTGCGACCAAAAATGAAAGAGATAATGTCAGAAAAGGGATATACAGGAATTGATTTGTTTTGTGGAATAGGAGGGTTTCGTTTAGCAATGAATGATTGCCATGTGAAATGTGTGTTTTCTTCTGACAACGACAAATTTGCACAGCAAACATACGAAGCTAACTTTCATGAAATTCCCACAGGTGACATTAAAGCAGTAGAAGCTAAAGACATCCCTGCATTCGACATCCTAACAGCGGGATTTCCTTGCCAACCATTCAGTTATGCTGGAGAAAAAAAAGGATTTAATGACGAAATCAGGGGTACACTTTTTTTTGACATATGTAGAATATTAGAATACCATAAACCGCCAATGGTATTTCTTGAAAATGTCAAGGGGTTAAAGTCCCATGAAAATGGGAAAACTCTCAACATAATTCTTGACAAGCTTAAAAATTTAGGTTATTTCCCTCACTGGGATATTTTATCATCGCTCGACTACGGATTGCCTCAAAAAAGAGAAAGATGGTATTGTGTAGCCTTTAGGGAAAAAGTGGATTTTAAATTCCCTAATCCAATAGACGCCCATCCTGTACTGCGGGATATAATAGATTTAAACGATAATAATCCAGCTCTAAAACTGTCTCAGTTTGAACTAGACAGAATTGATTATCATTTTAGTGTCGCACAAAAGGGAGATAGGGTTCAACACGATAATTCCAAATATAAGCCAAATACAAAAAAAGGAAAATACGGTATTTTTTCCTATCAAAAACCAGATGGCTCTTTGCGGTTTCATGTTGGAGACCCAGCAAAGACTCAAATACAAGAAGCATTTTATTCATGTTTAGATACATATGCTTCTACCATTATTGCCAATAGGACACCTAAGCTATGGGATATAAGAAGGAAGTTGTCTGTCCTTGAAGCGCAACGATTGCAGGGATTTCCTGACGACTTTATTTTCCCTGTTTCAGATGCACAAGCATACCACCAATTGGGCAATTCTGTAAGTGTTCCTATTATCAAGTTGATTATGAAAAACATGATAGAAACATATAAAAATAAAATTCTAAAATGAAATACTTTAGCTTAGATTGTGTGTCCAAAGCATATAGCAACTTCCAAGGGAACATGACAAATAAATCATGGGGACTGCTATGTATAATGAAACAATTAGATAGTACAATTTTACAGGGAAGAACTTATAAGTTTAATTGTAGCGAATTGTCCAATTATATAGAACGCTTATTTTGCTTGTCTAATGAGAAAAAAAATTATGTTGATACTGGCAAATTATGGTATATAAAATTTTCCACTCAATGGCATACCTTTTTCTTAAAACAAGGAAGAAATCTTCCTAATATATTCGATCTAATAATATGGGCTTATCGCAAAGAACAGATGCCAGACGATGTCACAGACGATTATTTAGTTGCAAAGTTCGTCAAAGATTTCAATCTCAGCTCAGATACTGTTGCCAATATATTTGATATAGAAAAAAGAGAGATATCCTATGATAATAGTCTATATTCAGATTCTGATTTATTGACTAGTATTTCCAATGGAGAGAATGACTTAGGAATAAACATAACAGCAGAAAAGAAATCAGTGACAGCTGCAGTAGGGGAACTAAGTCGCGGCCCATTTATTCAGCCTCTATATGCCGCGTTAGACACTACTGATTATTTTTTAATCAGCCAGGTCAATTTCGACGAAATGTATCCTTTCAACGAGAAAGAATACAAAGACACATTCAACAAGAATCTCCAGCAAATCTACTATGGAGCCCCAGGCACAGGCAAGAGCCACACCATCAAAGACCAGACCGCTGAAGCCAACAAAAACGGGCATGTCATCCGCACAACATTCCACCCAGACAGTGATTACTCCACATTCGTGGGATGTTACAAACCGACAACTATAGAAGTTCCCATGCGAGATGTGACAGGGAAAGTAATCAGGGAAAATGGAGAAGATGTGACGGAAACCCGTATCGTCTACGAATTTGTGAGACAAGCCTTCCTCGAAGCATACATCAATGCATGGGAACTATATGCCGATGCAAAAGAAGGTGATCAGCCGCAACATCAATACCTTATCATCGAGGAAATCAACCGTGGCAACTGCGCCCAAATCTTCGGAGACCTTTTCCAACTCCTCGACCGCAACGGAACTGGCTTCTCGGATTATCCGATCAAGGCAGATAATGACCTAAAGAAGCAACTGGCAAAGGCTTTCAAGGGATTGTCCATCATAAAGAAAGAAGAAATCAACGCCCAATATAACGGCAAAGATGTTGTCGAGAAAGTGCTTAACGGGGAAGAACTGTTGTTGCCAAACAACCTCTACATCTGGGCAACCATGAACACCAGCGACCAAAGCCTATTCCCGATAGATTCAGCTTTCAAGCGCCGCTGGGATTGGAAGTATGTGCCAATATCAAATGCACGAGAGAACTGGAAAATAGAGGTCAACAACAAACAATACGATTGGTGGGACTTTCTAGAAAAGATTAACAAAAAGATTGAAGAAGCCACCAATTCGGAAGATAAAAAACTCGGCTACTTCTTCTGCAAAGCAATCAATGGCACTATCAGCGCAGAGACCTTTGTGGGGAAAGTAATTTTCTACATCTGGAATGATGTGTTTAAAGACTTTGCCGAAGAGGCGGGCAGTTTGTTTAAAGATGATAATAATTCGACGCTCTCATTCAATAAGTTTTATGCCGTAAATGGGGCTGGAGATACAGTGGTTGTGGAGGAAAAGGTAGAGAAACTCTTGAAGAATTTAGGTGTATCTGTCATTGAAGAAGAATATGAAGACAATGATGATGAGGACGAAGAAGACGAAGAGGATAAGACAGATGATCAATTAGGACAGAATCAAAAAGACAGGTCAAGATTTTCAATAAATGGGCAAGGTCATTACAATAAAAGGAAAGTGCCATTTAAGGCAGTTTCTCTTTTCGTCCAAAATCATCCGAATTTATCCGCACAAGAAATTGCAGACGAATGGTACTCATTAGATTTACCGATTAAACAAACTGTTATAACGAGCAATGAATACACACAGAAATCCAACCAGACTTCAAATATAGATTTCCCAAATACATATTATAGTCTTGATTTGAACAACGGAGAAAAAATTTATATATATAATAAATTTTCGCTTAAACGTATCAACGGCTTCATTGAAAAGGTAAATTCCCAAGACTGGGGTATCCATATTGAAAGAAAAGAATAATGCGCATCCTCATCGAAGAATATCAGTACGATGTAGCCAAGGTGAAAGACGTTTTGCATGGCATTGACGCTTTGGAAAACGTGGAGGGAAAAGTTTCCATTCACTATGTGGGGTATTATTACAATGCCCTATTAAAAGACTGCGTATTTATTCTTCCGAAGGTATTGCTCAAAGATGTAAACGGGGAGGAACTGGCTTTTGGCAAATATAAACCAGAAGAAATTGTCTGGATAGACAAGCCCTTGGAGAAAGGAATTCCCGAGAAAGATTTCCTATACAAGTTCGCTGTTTGGATATACCGTGCCATCGTGGTCTATAAGAATGATAAGCGAAACCAGACCAGCATCGTCTATCACTCAAAGAAGGCGCAGATCGGCAAAGGGAATCGACGCATGAGCAACACCTACCTCGACATCCTACTGCAACTGCTCCAATTCAACCACGACAATCAAAATTTCTTTCTGTTCATCGTCAAAAATATACACTCCGGTTATAACAAAATAAACTGGACACGCACCATCAGCCAAAAGAAAGCATTCATACAGAACGGAGACCCGATTTACCTAAATCCAGTAAATAAGAAACGACAAATCAACTTCGACGAAGAACTATTGGTCATCTTCTTCTCCATTCTAAACTACATAGGCGATACGTATGGATTCCCCAAAGAGATCAGATTCCAATTCCAACTTATTACAGGCGCACAGTTTAACACCTACATCAAAGGATACGGAGTGACACGCCTACGCCAAATCAAATACAAATACTTTTCTGATAAAGCATTGGAGTTGTGGAACCTTTGCTACGCTTTCTTCGACGAAACTAGACAGGTATCCATCAATACTGAGAAGAAGGAATATCTGTTGGCCAAGAACTTCAACATCGTATTCGAAGCTATCATCGATGAGCTAATAGGTGACAAAATACTACCAGACAACATGAAAAAGGAACAGGAAGACGGTAAAATCATAGACCACCTGTTCACCGCCCAAAGCCTGATAGAAAACGAGAGCACACACAGACAAACCTACTACATCGGTGATTCGAAATATTATAAAATGGGGCACGATATAGCCAAGGGATCCATTTACAAGCAATATACCTACGCAAGAAACGTCATCCAATGGAATCTGGACATCTTCAACGGAGGGAAGGAGCCGACATCGGGGGTAAAACTACGAGACGACGTAACGGAAGGATATAATATCATTCCCAACTTTTTCCTCTCCGCAAAGATTGACGAAACTCTGAGTTATGAGAATGATGGCATCGAAAAGACCGACAGGAGTAAGAACCACCATCGCAAAGAACAGTTTAAAAATAGGCTTTTCGACAGAGACACGCTCCTACTTTTCCACTATGACGTGAACTTCCTCTATGTTTTGTCCCTTTACGCAAGGAACAATGCATTGAAGAAAAAAGACTGGAAATGTAAAATAAGGGATAAATTCCGCAATGAAATACAAGAATGGCTACAGAAGGATTTTGACTTCTATGCCATGACACCACGTGAAGGTGTTAACGCCGAAGAATTTCTGAAAAACAATTTTCAACAGTTGTTGGGCAAGGTTTTCACCCCCTACAAAACGGAGGAACCGCAACCGTATTATTCGCTTGCTCTCGATAAAGGCGAAAAATTCACCAATGAGAACGAACTGCTGCTGACACTGTTGAAACCTGCATTTTACTGCAAGAAATGCGCCTTGGGGAAGAACCCTGCTGATCTGCTACCGAAAGTGGCTCAAAACGCGGGAAAAGAGGAAATCTCCCCGTCTTTTTTCACAGTCCACCATATAGAGCGTTACCTGAACCAGCATTTCCTCATTGGTTGTTATCATTCAGAAGAACAGTTGGAATGGATCATGGGTAAGAACGACAAAGGCACAAATCTATATAATGTTCGTCTAAAACGGAGAGGAACAGAAGAGCGTGAAGGTGCGTTATCTCCTTCTTTCCTTGATGGAACAGATGTGAAGTTTGTCATCCTTTATAAGTTCGGAGAGGAAAGCAAAAACGACTATCGGGTTTTCCATGTTCACCATCACGCCACCATGGACGAGGAACGTATGCGTAAAGCTCTCTATCCTAATCCTAAAGGCAACTACTTCTGCTTCGTATTTGACGAGGAGGTTCAGCTGTCGTCAAAAATAAATCTGTCTGATTTGATTAAAGCAGAGAAGCCTAATTCAAACGACGGAGTACCCATTTTCAAAACTGGCGAACAATTGCTGGATTTCGTCATTCAAGCCTAAGCCTATAAAATGAGGAGAACACTATTTGTCCATTACTTACATTAATTTTTTGTCAACCTTGACGGTTTTTTACGATACAAAATTTCTCACCTTCAACTTCCGTAAATTGTGCAATCGAGAATTGCACAATTTACAGCAACCAGTGTGAATTCTTTCATAAAGAACAAAATAAAGTATGATTTATGCCTGCCGAGTTCCTTCCCCATCTCCCAAATTTTTCGTAACTTTGGAAAATTAATTTACAAGATAATACGTATGAAATCAATCAACATGACCTGTCCTAAATGCCAATCTCACGAGGTACAGTCCGTCGGAAATAGGTATCGTTGCCAAGCCTGTGGCTGTGAGTGGCAGTTTGCAGAAGATGCACCCGTGCATGAAAAAACGTTGTCCATCCGCAATAGCACGGCTGAGTTCCTGATCTTTCAGGCTCAGAGCCAAGCGAACGGAGTGGAAGTGCTGTATCACGATGAAAACCTATGGCTGACACAGAAAGCCATCTCCACATTGTTTGACGTTGGTATTCCAGCCATTAGCAAACATCTGAAGAACATTTTCGAATCGAATGAACTGGACGAAAATTCAGTTGTTTCCAAAATGGAAATAACTGCCTCAGACGGCAAAAACTACATGACGAACTTCTATTCTCTGGATGCCGTCATCTCCGTAGGTTATCGAGTCAACTCCACCCGTGCCACGCAGTTCCGCCAATGGGCCACAGCCGTGCTCCACCAGTTCGCCATCCGTGGCTACGTGCTGGACAAGAAACGTATGGAGAATGGCGCCTTCCTCACAGTGGATTATTTCGAACATCTGTTGTCGGAAATCCGCGAGATACGTATGAGCGAGCGCCGACTCTACCAGAAAGTGACCGACCTCTACGCCACTGCTATCGACTACAACAAGGATGCTCCGACCACACGCCAGTTCTTCGCGAAGGTGCAGAACAAACTACACTACGCCATACATGGACACACAGCCGCTGAATTGATCGTCTGCCGTGCCGATGCCAACAAGGAGCACATGGGTCTAACCACATGGGAGAACGCACCCGACGGCAAAATCGTAAAAACAGACGTTTCCATCGCAAAAAACTATCTGAAAAGCGATGAACTGGATAGCCTCGGACGGGTGGTGAACGCTTTCCTTGAGCTGGCCGAGAACAGAGCGAAACGTCATATCCCGATGACCATGGAGGATTGGGCAAAACACATCGACCGTTTCCTATCCATGGATGATTACCAACTATTGCAAGACAATGGCAAAGTGACGGCGGAAGAGGCTAAAACCTTTGCCGAATCAGAGTTCGAGAAGTACCGCATCGTCCAAGACCGTCTGTTCATGTCGGACTTCGACAAGGAACTGGAGAGATTGCTGGGGAAATAATCTAAATTCCGCATCATCGGTTGCATAAATTCAAACTATCAGAAAAGACAATGGACAAAACAAATAAACTAATACTCTACAAAGACGATGAAGGCCGCATAAGCATCAACGTGCGCTTCGCCGACGAGGATGTGTGGCTGACAAGAGACAATCTTGCAGATATATACGCTACCACGCCACAGAATATAAGTCTTCATATCGGCAATATATACCAAGACAAAGAACTTACAGAAGAGGCAACTCGAAAGAAATTCTTTCTAGTTCGTCAAGAGGGCAAACGTCAGGTTCAAAGAGAGATCGACCACTACAATCTCGATATGATCATCGCCCTTGGCTACCGCGTACAATCACCTGTGGCGGTGCGGTTCCGTCGGTGGGCGACACAACGGTTGCACGAGTATATCCAAAAGGGATTCACCCTGGATGATGAACGACTGAAGCAGGGAGGGAACCGCTACTTCAAAGAGTTGCTGCAACGCATCCGCGACATCCGCAGCAGCGAGCGCAATTTCTACCAACAGGTGACGGACATCTACGCCACATCCACCGACTACGATCCTCGCTCCTCCATGACGAAACAATTCTTCTCCACCGTGCAGAACAAAATGCACTATGCCGTACATGAACATACGGCTGCGGAGTTGATTTATGAGCGGGTGGATAACGAAAAACCCTTCGTCGGCATGACCAACTTCAAGGGCAACTACGTGACCCGTGACGACGTGAAGATCGCCAAGAACTATCTGACAGAATTGGAACTGCAACGATTAAACCTGCTCACCTCCCAATTCCTCGATTATGCGGAGTTTCAAGCTTTGGAGCAGAACCCCATGACCATGGCCGACTGGATCGCGGCACTCGACGACCAGATCCTACGTCTTCGGAAAAACATTTTGGAAGGCAACGGAACAATTTCGCACCAGGATGCGATTGAAAAGGCGGAACGTGAGTTTGAAATATACCGAGAAAGAGAAATGCGGATGCTGGAAAGCGACTTCGACAAGGCAATCAAAATGCTTAAGGAGAACCCGACAAACAACGATGATTAATAGATTTGAATAGTGATAGAAGAGACAATGCTGACATTTCATCCGTTGACCATTTCCGACCGTAAGGCTGTGCAGTCCGTGTCGCTCAAGGCGGGACGACGTAATTGCAACTATACGTTTGCCAACCTTGTGGGCTGGCAGTTTTGGTTCCACACCGAGGTCTGCGTATGCAAGGAGGCTGTGGTGCTGCGCTTCACCTTCGAGGGCAAACGGGCCTATATGGTCTGCATGGCGGGTGATTTGCAACCGGAACTGCTGACGGAGCTGTTCGAAGACAGCGGTGGCAATCTAATGATAATCGGCCTGGAGGATTCGCAACTGCAAGCCATCCATCCCCATCCCGCATACACCGTTAAGATTGAACCGTGTCGTGATCAATACGACTATATTTATCTCCGAACCGATCTTGCATCGCTTCATGGGAAAAAGCTCAACGCCAAACGGAATCACGTCAACCGCTTCCGAGCGGAACATCCCGACTTCATCTATCGCCCGCTCACACCAGACCTTTTCGATGATTGCCGCCGACTCATGGCAATATGGCAGGAAGAGAAAACGGATGATAGCGTGACCATCGACGCCGAACGGCAGGTGATGGAGACTGTCTTTGCCAACTGGGAGGCGTTGGAAATGATGGGCGGAAGCATTTTTGTCGAAGGACGAATGGTGGCATTCACCTATGGCGCCGCCGTGACGACCGACACCTTCGACATTTGTGTGGAGAAAGCCGACCGTCATGTGGAGGGTGCCTTCTCCATCATCAACCAGCAATTCGCAGAACATCTGCCCGAACAATACATCTACCTGAATCGTGAAGAGGACATGGGTATTCCCGGGCTTCGGCAATCCAAATTGTCCTATCATCCCGAAACACTGCTGACCTACAATTCAGTAAAGATTAACAAAGCGTATGTCTTAAAGCGGATGACCGCCGATGATGCGCCACTGACGGTTGACTGGATGGTTCATCAATACGGGTTCGACCGTCATGAGGTGGAGACGTGGGTGCGCGACCTACATTTCAACTGGCCGTTGAGCGTGAAAGCCGTGGACACCGACGGGAAGGTGGTCGGTCTGCTGAACATGAGCGACTACCGCATAGAGGAAGAATCATCACAAATAGCCACCGAGGCTCCCGATTTACTTGCCAGCCTTAACGCACGTCGCTACACGGCGGTTTTCTCGTTCATCGTAGCCGAGCCCTACCGTGGAACACATCTGAACTACGACATGCTCGATTCCATAATGCCCGAGTTGAGGTCTCGCTACGACTTCGTTTTCATCCCCGTGCTTCACCGTCTCAAAACCCACCAGTATTGGCAACGCTGGGGAGCCACCGAGTTTTACCGTGATGCGGAATGTGTCTATTACAAACTTGAACTGTAGTTTTCCGAATCGTTCATTCTTGAATCAACCATTTTCTCCCATCCTGGATATAAACCTGACCATTCGTCGGAGCAGTGATTTCATGCCCTTGCAAATCGTACATCGGAGAGCGGGAGCTTTTCATGGGATTATCGGCATCTCCATGAACCTTTTGAACCCCTGTCGAAAAATCCTTTGACAACGATAATGTGATGGTGCAATTTCCATCCCCCAACACGGATTTCAGCTTCTCCTGACTGATGTCGTCGATTTTACCTATACGGGTGTAGCTCCATGAGTTTGAACCATAGAAAATCACTATCTGATTGCCGTTGTAAAGCACGATGTCGCCAGCCTGTGTGGTTGTTTGTTCGTTTGCAGTCGGCAGAGAACGACCGAGCGGTCCCACCTTCTCAAAATCGCCATAATCGGAGGCCTCGTATGAGATGGGCGACTCCTTCAGTGCGGCAATGAGAGCTTGCGTGGCAACATTATCAACCATCGTGGCGGTGATTGTAGCGTTACCAACCGTGATGAAAAGTTTTTGTGCCATAGTGCCTGAGAAATTAAGCGTCTTGATCCAGTTGCCGAGCAAAGAAGGCATGTTGTTTCGGTTACTGTTGTTTATCCATAGAGCTTCGTCAGAAAAATTTCCATCGGGAATCAGTCTGTGAGCATCGTCCACGACCGATGAAATGCCACTGCTCGCACTTGAGACGATCAGTGCGATATTCTTCCCCGCCATTTTTCCTCCGTTATGGAAAAGGAAGGTCTGCATAGGAGCCGCCATATTGCTCCACCAAAGCGGAGTAGCCACTATAATGTTGTCATATTGGCTGAAGTCGATGTCAACAGGTTTGATTTCGGGGTAACTTCCCGCATCGTCTGGATTTGCCCGTATGGCACCAATCAGTGCGCTGCCAAGAGCGTAGTTGTCAGCCTCGTATTTCAGGCCTTCCTCCGCTGGTTGAATTTCCACCACATCAGCCTCTGTCAGTTTCAATGACTCATCAACAATAGCTTGCACATTGCCCGTGTAGCTATAGTAAACAATCAAGGTGCGGGAAGTAGGCTCCGCAAGGACGTCACTCTCCTTAGAACAGGATGAGAAAAGCACGATAAGTAAAAATAATAGAATCTGTTTCATGACAATTTAACTTTATGCCGCCCTGTATTCGGAAGGTGTTTTACCGGTTTTGCGTTTAAAAAAACGGACAAAGTGCTGCGGATAGCCGAATCCCAGTCGGTCGCTGACCTGAGCGATGCTGAGCGTCTGGCTGTTGAGCAACTCCTTGGCACGGCTGACTATGTGGTCGGCAATGAAATCCTGCGCGGTCTTGCCACTTTCCACTTTCACCAATTCGCCAAAATAGCCTGGGGTGAGATTACATTTTTCAGCGAAATAAGCCACGGTTGGGATACCTTTGGTTTCAGCCTGATTGTCGATGTAATCGCTCAGCAGTGATTCGAATTTCTGCACGGTCACATGGTTGATTTCCTCTCGGGTGATGAATTGACGGTCGTAGAAACGCAGACAATAGTTGAGCAAGAGTTCGATATTGGAAACGATCAGTTCACGACTATGCTTGTCGATAGCGTGTTGCAGTTCCTGCTGAATCATCGACAAGACGCCACGGAAAATCTCCATTTCGCCAGAGGAAAGATGCAACGCCTCATTGCTTGAATAAGAGAAGAACTCATAACGGGAAATCTGTCGTCCGAGCTGTGTCCGAGCCAGGAAATCAGGATGGAAGAGCAAGCCTGTCCATTTGGGATTCGGGACTTCGGGATTCGGCTCGATATGGATTGTTTGTCCGGGAGCGAATGAGGTGACAGTCATCTCGTCGAAGTCATATTTCGTACGGCCGTACGAGAGTTTACAGCCTTTGTTTTCCTTTAAGAAGAGCGCATACAAGCCGTAGTGAACCAAACATTCATCGATAGGCAGTTGCTTATCGTATCGCACCACACTCACAAGCGGATGTAGGGTCTCAAATCCGTAGTAGTCGTTAAACTGTTGCACCGAATCGAAATGTATCTCGTTCATAATCAATTATTATTGAATTGAAAAACGCACAAGGAATCATTGTTCTTTCACGAAGTTCTGCAACTCTTGCTTACTTGCGGAGTTGAGCAATCGTCCATTTTTGATATTGATATCAGGATAAGCCGCTTTCAAGTCACGGACAGCCTTGTCGATGGTACTTCCGCCACTTGTAGCAAACAAATAGACGGTTTTGCCTTTGAAATCATAGCTTTCGAAGAAGGTGTTGATGATTGTAGGAGCAGTGTACCACCAGATAGGGAAACCCACGTAAATTGTCTGATAGTCGGACATGTTGGCAAGTTTATCCGTGATGGCAGGACGAGAATTCTTGTCGGCCATCTCCACAGAGGAGCGTGAGTTCTTGTCGTGCCAATCGAGATCAGCGCTGGTGTAAATCTTTTCGGGTTTGATTTCGTGGAGATCGGCATTCGTCACTCCAGCAAGTTCCTGAGCCACCTTTTTCGTTACACCCGAAGCCGAAAAATAAGCCACTAACGTTTTGTTTTCCATTTGATTAGGATTTTGTTTGTTGTTATTACTTTGAGAACATGCACTTAATGCAACTGCAATAAATGCGGTGATGAATAAAACTATTTTCTTCATTTTCACTTTATCTTTTTATCGTTATTATCTAATAAAATGCATAGGTTTCCATTCTTCCCGTTCAGGATAGAGGGGCGATCCATTGGCATGAATCTGTTTGAGCAGGAATGCCATGTTGTTGGCTAGCGTACGCATAGTTTGCATACCCTCCGTATCGAGAGAAGCCTGACCCTCTTCACGCCCGTAAACGATGTTCCAATATTGCGAACTCACAACGGGCATGTTCATCATCTGGAAAGGCATATTCAGCGTCTGGAACGCAGCCGTTGCACCCCCTCGACGACACACACAGACAGCCGCCGCCGGTTTGTTCTGCACCTTTTCACCTGCCGAGAAAAACATTCTTTGGATAAGAGAAAGCACTGACCCATTCGGTTGTCCGTAATAGACGGGAGAACCTACTACAAGGGCATCTGCGCCTTCCATCTTTTCCACTACACGATTGCAAATATCATCGTCGAATACGCATCGTCCCAATTGCTTTGTTTGGCATTGCGCACATGCGATGCATCCTCTGACAGGTTTTGTGCCAATCTGAACGATTCCCGTTTCTATGCCTTGTTTCTCCAATGATTTAGCCATTTCGTTCAAGGCAAGGAACGTATTGCCGTTTTTGCGGGCACTGCCGTTAATTAATAACACCTTCATGTTTTTTGCTGTATAAATTTAATATATTCCTATCCAGCCGTTTCATTTCAAATTCTCCTTGAAAAACGTCTCGATTTTATCGTACGGTATCTTTCCGTTTTTGTCATCGTAGAGATCGGTATGGACAGCATCGGGAATAATCATGATTTCCTTATTGCCCTCTATCATGCTTTTGCCGTCGCATTGTTTACCCGTCATTTTCTCGAAGGCATATTCGCTGAAGTAGCGACTGTGAGCCTTTTCGCCGTGGATCAAAAGCACCGGTGTGTTGATTTCGTTCGCATAACAAAGGAGAGGTTGGTTCAGGAAGGATTGGCAACCGATCACGTTCCATCCGTCGTTGGAATTGCCGCTACGTTTATGGTAGCCACGTGGCGTTTTGTAATAATCATAGTAATCCTTCACGAACCACGGCGCATCGTCTGGAAGAGGGTCAACCACGCCACCAGCTCGCTTGTAACCACCTGTGCGATAATCCTCTGTACGTTGCATGGTAATAGCCTTACGTTTCTCCATACGTTGCTCCGGCGTGTTTTCACTCGCGAAGTAGCCCTCCGCGTTCACCTTGCTCATGTCATACATGGTAGAAGCCACGGTTGCTTTGATTCTTGGATCGATAGCGGCGGCGTTCACTGCCATACCGCCCCATCCACAAACACCTATGATTCCAATGCGTTCAGCATCAACATCTTCACGAGTTGAGAGATAATCGACGGCCGCCAAGAAATCCTCCGTGTTGATATCGGGCGAAGCCATACGGCGAGGTTCGCCACCCGATTCACCCGTAAACGAAGGGTCGAACGCAAGGGTGAGGAATCCACGCTCCGCCATGTGCTGCGCATAGAGTCCGCTTGTCTGCTCCTTTACAGCTCCGAACGGACCAGAGACAGCGATTGCCGCCATTTTCCCTTCGGCATTTTTAGGCACGTACAAATCAGCAGCCAACGTTATGCCGTAGCGGTTGTGAAACGTGATTTTAGAATGATTCACCTTATCACTTAAAGGGAAAACCTTATCCCATTCCTGCGTGAGAGACAAATTTTGCTTCTGATTATCCATTGTTATTTCTTGCTTTTGTTGAGAGCAGCCAGCCAATAGAGCCATGCATGCACTGATAAATACAAATCTTTTCATCTTATAATTTTTTAAATCCTAAGAACAAAAGTATTAGTTTCAAAGCAAAAAGTCTGTATCTAAATTGGGGAGAAAGTTACCATTTTTTAGGATATAAAACAGGACTGATATGCCGAAGAACGGGTTATCCCGTCATCCCATCACCGTAGCCACCACACGTCTCGCTCCGCCATAGTTGCGGAACTCGCAGAGGTAGATACCTTGCCATGTGCCGAGGTTCAGGCGGCCGTGTGTGATAGGGATGGTCAGGCTCACGCCGAACATGCTGCATTTGGCGTGTGCCGGCATGTCGTCCGCCCCTTCGAGCGTGTGGTCGTAGTAGGGGGCATTCTCCGGAACCAGGTGGTTAAGGATCTGCTCCATGTCGCCCCGCACGTCCGGGTCGGCGTTCTCGTTGATGGAAAGGGCGCAGGAGGTGTGCTTCACGAAGAGGTTCAGCAAACCCGTCTCGGGCAGATGTCCCGAAAGATGTTGCAACACCTCTTGGGTGATCAGATGACAGCCGCGACGCTTCTCCGATAATGTGAATTCAGTTTGGTATATCATTTTTTTTCGTCTATTTGCGAATTATGCGCCCCGTCCGAACTACGGCCCCATCCGATGCCTCCGAAAGCCGCACAGGGGCTTAAAATGGTTCGTGCGGCCTCAATCCCAGCCCTCCGTATCCGCATCCTCGGGTGCGAAATAGCCATCGATGCCATAATCGATGCCCGCCTTATGGGCTTGGCTCAGCTGGTATCTCCGCTTGATGCGGTAGGTCCGGCCGTCCTTCACGAAGTAAGCGCCGGTTTGGTGGAACCGAAAGGCCACCCGCTTCTCCACGCACTGACGCCTCAGGTCGAGCACCCAATCGTAGTGGCACGGACGGGCATTCACGCCCGACTCGCCGCCCACCGAGACCTCCTCGATCGACGGGGTCAGGTAGGGTGAGAGGTCGATCCGCTCCAGCAAGGGCGCCGCCGTGATGATCTTATGCTTGATGGGGGCGGCGAGGAAAATGGGCAGACGGTAGTCCGCCATCGCCTGGTTCTCGACTGTGCAACCGATCAGCACATTATCGTAGCCGTCGCCCCAGTCGTCGGGAATGCACTCCGCAAAGCGGTCTATGCGTTTGGTGAAGAAATAGAACATGCAGTCACTCCGCTCACGCATCATGCGCCAACAGTCCGGCCGCCATTCGTCGGCATCCTTCAGGAAGAAATCAGAGGTGAAACAGGTGAAGACCACCTTGCCCGGCGGCAACTTGTACGACTTGTCACGCTTGCGCTTAACGGGGAAGTCGAACGCAGCCGTTTTCCGGGCGATGTTGCTCCCTATCTCGCTCCCGTACATCTCGTCCTGCCGATAGACATAACAGAACTTACAGCCCGCACTAAGCTTCGTGCAGCCGTGCCACGGGTTCCAATCCGCATATGTGCTCCAGGACTCCACGTTCAGACGCTCGCCTTCACCATCTCGGTAAAAATGATGGCGAGGTTCTCCTGCGCCAGCAACGTGTTCTGCTGCACCTCCTCGTGCGTCACGTTGCTCAGATTCGCGTCGACACCCACGTTGGAGATTACGGAAACGCCAAAGACGGACATGCCCGCATGGTTCGCCACAATCACCTCAGGGACGGTGGACATGCCGCAGGAGTCGCCCCCAATGATCCTGAAGTAGCGGTACTCGGCCAAGGTCTCGAACGTCGGACCCTGCGTACCCACGTATACGCCAAACTTCAGCGGTATTCTAAATTTCTCGCCGATCTTCTCGGCCTTCTTAATCAGCTCCTTGTCATACGCATTGCTCATGTCCGGGAAGCGGGTGCCCAGCTCCTCGATGTTCGGTCCGTGCAACGGATGCTCCGGGAAGAGGTTGATGTGATCCTTGATGATCATGATGTCGCCCGGCACATATTCGGGGTTCAGCCCACCCGCCGCATTGGAGACCATCAATGTCTTGATGCCGAACTCCTTCATCACACGCACAGGGAAGGTGATCTCCTGCATGGTGTAGCCCTCGTAGTAGTGAAGCCTGCCCTGCATGGCCATCACAGGCACACCCGCCACATAGCCGAAAATCAGTTTGCCGGAATGGCCCTGCACCGTACTTGTCTTAAAACCGGGGATATCGGAATAAGGGATCGTGTCCGTCACGACAATGCGCTCCGCGAAACTACCCAAACCCGTGCCTAACACAATCGCTACCGTGGGACGCAAAGCGGTCCGCTTCCTCAAATAATCACCTGAGGCTTTTATCTCTTTCAACAAATCCATATCATTCAAAAAATAAAATAAACAATCAATTTTTCTTATGCAGCAAATCCATAAAGCTCTCCGCGAAAAGCGCATCGTCCCCCCGCATGAAGTCGATGGAGAGCGGTAGGTAGTAGATCTTAGACTTCAGCGCATTCGGGAAATCAGGGTGGTCCATCAGGCGCACCGCATCCTTCTCCGTCGTGATGATATACCGTTTCTGGGACTCCAACGAATCGAACTGCTTCTCTATCTTCTTCAAGTCGGACGCAGAGAACGCATGGTGGTCGCCGAAAGAGCAGGCGGATACCTCGGAGACGTTGCTCTTCAGATACTCCACGAAAGGCGCCGGAGAGGCGATGCCCGTGAGGGCCAACACACCACCGTCGGAAAGGTCGGCGAGCGTCACCTTTTTCTTCGATTTGCCGGACTTTGGGGAAGGGAACAATGGTTGTAGTTCACCATAAGCCAATCTCGTGAAACAGAGCGTCTGATACGGGTATGGATTGAGGTGCTTACGGAAAAGCCGCATATCCATCGGCGTGATGGAGTCGGGGCACTTAGTCACCACGATGATATCCGCACGTTTCATGGAACGTTTCGGCTCCCGCATCATGCCGACGGGGAGAAGATGGTCCTCCGCAATGTTACGGTTATAGTCAACCAGCAGGATAGAGACCTTCGGGTGCACGTAGCGATGCTGGAACGCATCATCCAAGAGAATCAGTTCCGGAGAATCCCCCTCCATCTTCATGAGCGATTTGATGCCCCGTCTACGATCCGCGTCGACGGCGACCGTCACATCCGGGAACTTCCGTTTTATCTGGAAAGGCTCATCGCCCACCGTGTCGGGCGTATCCTTCTCCTTGACGATCCTGAACCCCGAGGTGCTACGCTTATACCCACGACTGAGGACGCCTAAGCGGTATTGATCCTTCAGCCAGCGGATAAGGTACTCCGTGAAGGGAGTCTTTCCCGTTCCGCCCACCGTGATGTTTCCAACGGAGACAATCGGCAGATCAAACTTCTCGGATGTGAGGATACCACGGTCGAAAAGCCAGTTACGCACACACACGCATAGCCCGTAGACCATCGAGAATGGCCACAATAGGACTTTTAGTATGAGTGGTTTGTTTTTCATTGTGTACGTAATTTAAGGTAAAAGAGCCCTTCCGCACACAAATGGATTGGAAGCTATCTCAGCTCTATGGTATATGGCATAATCGCTTGGAACCTCTCCAAGTTCCGTATTTTTTCAAAAATATATCTTTCTTTCGAAAAAACCTCGTTTTCTTTCAATTTTTCATAGCCAATAGAGGGTATTTCTTGCAATTTCTGGAAAAAATCTTTCTTTTCGGGGTATTCGACAACGGAATAGTCGGTCAATTTAGCCATCGCGGCAGCCGAATCGATGGCGCAGTGTAACCCGCCAGCATAGTCAACCAAACCGATCTTCAAGGCGTCGACACCAGACCATACACGACCTTCGGCGTATTTTTTCACCTGTTCCACCTCCATGCCGCGGCCCTCGGCGCAACGTTGCAGGAACGTATCGTAGAAATCATCGACGGAACGTTGCATGGCAGCCCGTTCGGCGGTATTCAACGGACGGAAGATATTCTCCATGACATCCGCGTTCCTATTGGTCTTAACCGTCTCGTAGTGCACGCCGATCTTGTTCGACAGCTCTTGTGCGTTAGGCAAGAGGGCGATTACGCCGATGGACCCCGTGATAGTATTCTTGTCCGAGAATATGCGCGATGCGTTTGAAGATATGTAATAGCCTCCCGAAGCCGCGTAATCACCCATGCTGGCGATGACAGGCTTGTTCTTTTTCACCTCCATTATGGCATGGCAGATCTGATCCGAACCATAGGCGCTGCCGCCAGGCGAATTGACGCGCAACACGACCGCCTTCACCGTGCTATCCTTCCCCAGTTTCCGCAGCTGCTTCACCGTTTCGGAAGAGCTGATGCCATTACTACCGTTGTCAATCTCTCCGCTCAGATACAAGACGGCCACTTTATCATCCGATTCCTTGCCTTCGTTAGACTTCACAAGGTCCATCACATAGTCTTTGACCGAAACGGTAGGCAAATCCTCGGTGGAGTCAACGCCCATCTTTGTGCGGATGAGCGACTCGAACTGGTCATTGAAGAGTAGACCGTCGACGAATCCCTGCTCCAACACGTAAGAGGAGGAACGCAAAGGAATCATGCTATCCGCCAAGGCTAACAACCTATCCTTCTCGATCGACCGGCTGACAGAAATAGAGTCCACGATACTGTTCCAAATAGAGGACAGCAATTCGTCCATTTGCTCACGGTTCTCGCTGCTCATCGAATCGTTGACATACGATTCAGCGTATGATTTGTAGGAGCCCGCCTTCACGACCTGCATCTCCACACCGATCTTCGTCAAGAAATCCTTGCAGAAGAGGGAAGAGGAGGATATGCCCGTGAAATCGAGTGATCCGCGAGGGTTCATGTAAAGGGAATCCGCCACAGACGCCACGTAATAGGCGCCTTGCGTATACAGCCCAGAGTAGGCGTAAATGAATTTGCCGCTGGATTTAAAGTCGGCGAGTGCGTCGCGGATCTCCTCCAAGGTGGCGTATCCGGTTTGCAGCACGTTAGTCTTCAAGTATATGCCCTTGATTCGGTCGTCATTCTTCGCTTCCTGGATCGCATAGCGGATATCACTCAGACCCGTCTGACCCGATGGGGAGAACGACAGGTCGATGTAAATATCATCATCATCCCTTTCATCGATTACACCGTCAAGGGAGACAAGCAAAACCGTAGAGTCTTTAATCTCAGAGGAAGAGTCGGAGCACACAGCTATCACGACAACAACCATGATCAGAAGGAAAAATGCCAGTATAACGCCCAGGCATGAGGCAAAGACAGTTTTTATGAATTTCATCGTTTTATGAATGCCTCATAGATGGACATCAAAATAAACAATATGATAATCAAAGGGACGGCAACCATTTGGAAAATGGCGGCCAGGATAACGGAGGAGATAATCAGCACGAAACGTATCCGATTATCAGCCCACTTCAGGTTCTTGAATTTCAAGGAGAACATTGGCAGCTCGCATACCAGCAAGTATGAGAACAGGAAAACCAGGCACAGGATCACGATAGGATTCGTGACGATGGCGTGAATGATATCCACGCTGAACCATCCCGGGATAGGAGTGATCGGGTCGGACAATGCGGCGAGCGAAGACATGAACATCGCGTTTGCCGGTGTAGGCAAGCCGATGAAGGAACACGTTTGGCGGTCATCCACATTGAACTTAGCCAATCTCAGGCCCGAAAAGATAGCCAGCAAGAAAGCCAGATACGGAAGATACGAACCGTCGGGCGTTATGCTAAGAAGCAGATTGTAGATGATGGCGGCCGGGGCCAAGCCGAAGCTGACCATGTCAGACAGAGAGTCCAATTCCTTGCCAATGCCGGATTTCACATTCAGCAAGCGGGCGACCATGCCATCGAAGAAGTCGAACACCGCAGCCAACAAGATATAAATCGCTGACCAGATAAAATTACCTTGAAAAGCCATCACCACCGCCAAGCATCCACAGGCCATGTTCATGCATGTGATGGTGTTTGGTATATGCTTTTTTATGTTCATTTTGTATTCAATTTCGCGATAACCGTTTGGTTACCCACAACCTTTTGCTTTAAGTTTACTAAAATCTCGGCATCTTTTGGAAGGAAGATATCCACGCGGGAGCCGAACTTGATGAAGCCCATCTGCTGATTGATGTGGCACTCGTCACCCACCTTGGCGTATGTCACGATTCTCCGAGCCAAGGCACCCGCCACTTGGCGGAACAACACCTTGGTCTGGTTCACCGTCTCGACCACGACCGTAGAACGCTCGTTCTCCGTACTCGATTTAGGAAGATTCGCCTTCCAGAACAGACCATCGTTATGAGTATAATACAGGATCTTTCCGTTTACTGGATACCAATTCGCATGGACGTTGAAAACGCTCATGAAGATAGAGACTTGTATGCGTTCGTCCTTCAGATATTCTCCCTCTATTGTGGGTTCGACGACCACTACGGTGCCGTCAGCCGGCGCCATGACTAACCCTGTGCTGTCCCCTTCGTATACCCTGTGTGGGTTACGGAAGAAGTTTAGAAAAAACAGAAACACCAAAAGGCTAAAGAGGCAAAACAATAGAACGAACGTTGGATTGGTGGCGTGAAATAGTCCAACAATCAGCGCATCCACTATTAGAATGAATACCATCAATTTCGTTAATATTCCCTTTCCTTCTTTATGAATCCTCATCTTAAAATCTATAATAACTTTGCAAAGTTAATATTTTTTATTTAATTCAACCATTTCCGAGTAATTATGGCTACACAACCAGTGAAAAAATCACATACAAGACTGGTGCTGCCAGCAATGCGCTGTCAAATCGGTCCAAAATACCGCCATGTCCTGGTATGAGATTACCGGAGTCTTTCACGTTCAGGCTACGCTTGAACATGGACTCCACCAAGTCTCCGAAGACACCGAAGACGAAGACGCACACCGAAAGGGCGATCCAGAATCCGACATGCAGTGTCGGCACACATTCCGAGTAGTGGAAGATCATGCCGGAGAGGATGGCGAAGAGCAGTCCGCCAGCGAATCCCTCCCACGTCTTCTTAGGAGATATGCGCTCGAACATCTTGTGGCGTCCGAGGAAACGTCCGACCAGATAGGCGCCCGTATCCGAAGCCCAAATGATGACAAAGAAGGCAAGCAGCAACATCTTGGAGTTTTCACTTGCGCCCTCCACAATGCAGAATATGCTGAATGGAACGGCAATGTAGAGATGGCCAAGCACGGAGACACCTAGATTCAGGAGGGGATTCTTCCGTTGCCTGAAAAGTTCAAACGCAAAAGACGATACGACGCATAGAAAATAGACGGAGAACAGAGCTGTCGATTTGTGGAGGAAGGTCACGCAGAATGCGATCACGAAGAGCAATGCGCCCCCTACGATAGACATCCACTTGTCGACGCACACACCCTCCTGTTTATCCGACAGGACATAAAATTCATGCAATGCCAGCATGGTTACCAAAAAGAACACTGCGCCAAAAACATACGATGACATCATAATCGAAACGACCATAAGGGCAACGAAAGCGATACCCGAAATGGTTCTTAACACTAAATTATTCACGTCTGTACATCCTCCACTTTTAAATTACACATTACTCCACGCCTGCATTATCCGGCGATCCTTCTTCTGACGAGCTATCCTCTTCATCGGAGGAGCGTCTCTTTTTCCTTGATTTTTTCTTTTTTGAGGATTGCTCCTCATCTTCACTCACGGATTCCTGGCTCTCCGATGCGTTTGAGGAACCTGCATTCTCTGTTTCGGAGGAGGCTTGCTCCTCCGCATCCTTAGACCTGCGAGATCTCCGTCTCCTTGATGATCCCTCTTCCTGCGCAGGTTCCGTCGACTCTGAAGGCTGTACCTCCGGCTCGGAAGGCCTAGGCGCCGTGGCAGCTGGCGTACTTGTCGGGGTGGTGGCCGGTGGGTCTGGCTTATTCGTGGCACCTGCGTTCAGGTTATCAAGGATTGAAGATGGTCTCCTCGATGAGAAAGGCACAGATGGAGTACCCAGTCCGGAGCTCTGCCTTTGATTCCCCTTTTTATTGCCATCCTTCCGTTGAGCTTCCAACATCTTGATATACTTGCCGATATCGTTCAACGAGACAGCGTCGGAAGGTGCGATAGGGAAGTCAGGTTGTTGAGGTGCCACATCCTCTTCGGAGGTGGAGTCTTGCGCCGTCGAGTCAGCCAGATTTTGGGCGAATAGCATGTCGTCCAGCATCTGGTGCAGGCTATCCTTCGACGAACCATCCATCGCCAACTCATTCGTCAGCAATGCCAAACTATCCTGGATGCGTTGTAGGCTATCCTGCTCTTGCATCTTCGAAAGGACAGCGTTGATAGAGTCAGCCAAGTGCTTCTCGTGGAGTTGCAGAGAGTCTGGTTTGATCAGCAATGAATCGTACTGAGAAGCGTCCAACTCCTCGATGATCCTACGTCGGTTGGAGGTGTAGAACTTGATGTTACCCAAGGAGCCACCACCCTCGTCGTTGATCTTCGTAGGCAAAATCTTAGACAAGATTCTATCCTGTCGACGTCCTTTGTACTTGATCTTAATCTCGCCCGTTGCCAGATACTCGAGGTTCAATTGAGTAATCACACTATCCAGATACTCCACCACAGGGTAGTTAGGCAAGATGGTAGCGACTGAATCCGCCACTTTGTTGAAGTCTGTATGACGATACTTCGATCGGCCCACCAGTTGCATCACATACTTCGCCACGATACGCGTGGAGTCGTCTATGTCATAGAACTTCTTCCTATGGAAGTACCTATGATCAAAGTAGTGTAGGAAGAAATCATATTCGTACCTGAACTCGAACTTATCCCTGACGTAATAGACATCGTTCAGATAGCGGCAGTTAGGAATCTTGATTTTCCGAAGGATGACATCACCCTTGCGGTTCTTGTTCCTTTCCAATTCCTTGATGTCCCGGACGTTCTGCAGCTCTCCTTCCAACTCGGCGATTTGCTGTTGCAGGAGCACAGAGTCGATCATGGAGGTGACGAGGGTAGCCTCCTCCTCGTCCACCGCAAAGGAGTCGATATTCGCCATGTAAGTGGAGTCTAGTTCACCGCTGGCGAAGGCGAACGAGTTCTCGTCGTCGAGGACGACCTCCTCTTCGACCTTCTTCGGCTCCACACGTTGGCGCACATCCTCCGGGAGATCCGAGTTGTCACGTTTGCCAGTGGCGAGGTCGAAGTCTCCGTCGGCCAGCATTATAGAGTCTTTCATGGTTTGCTCCTGAAGCTTGCGTTTTTTGTCCTGAATACGTTTCAGCGCCTTCTGTTGTTTCTTTGTCAGAGCGACTGCCTCGTCCTCAGCGTCTTCCTTGGCGAAACGCTCCAAGTCCGCATTCTCCTGCTCCGCCAATCTAGCGGAGTCACGAGCGATTTCGTTACGCATCTTCTCGCGCATCTTCTCCTCCTTACGGCGCGCCTTATCCTCCGCATTCAGTTTCTTCTCCTTAGCGGCGACGATCTTCTTGGCGAGCTTCATCGTCTCCTTTTCGATCTTCTCCCGTTGTGCTTGGAGTTCCTTCTTCTTTTTCTCCTCCAGTTTATTCTCTTTTTCAAGGCGTTCCTGCTCTTCACTCAGCTCCTGCTGTTTTCGCTGGTACTCCTTCATTTTCTCCTCGTCATTGCGCAGTTGCTCCTTCTCAGCCTCACGTTCGCGGGCCTCTTTCTCACGTGCGATTTGTAGTTCCATCATCTCACGTTTCTTCTCACGCAGAGCCTCGGCACGTTCCTTTTCGGCCTGTTTTCTCTCCAGTTCACGTTGACGTTGGGCTTGGCGCATCTCGATACGTTTCCGTTTCTCCTCCTGGCGTTTCTGTTTCATTCGGTCGGCCAAAGCTTTCTCTTTGTTTTTGGTCAACTCCTCGCGCGCTTTCTCTCGTTCACGCATCTGTTGCATGAATTCACGGTGACGTTGCTCGGCCTCACGCTCACGTCTCTTCTTCTCGATCTGTTGTTGTCTGGACTTTTCCTTCGCCGCGCGTTTCTTCTCACGTTGGATTTTCTCTTTCTCTTTCAGTTCGGCCTTGCGCTCACGTTGTTTTTGCATGCGTTCCTCCTGCAACTGTTTCTTCTTCTCTACCCATTCCTCGTGTTCCGCACGTTTTTGCTCGGAGATTTCCCTCCTTTTGCGCACAGCCTCCTCTTGTTTTGCGGACTGTTCCTCACGGCGGCGGCGCAATTCCTCCTTCCTCGCCTCTTGGGCAAGTCTCTCCTTTTCGCGCTCCTCCTGTTGTTTTTTTGCGCGCATCTGGCGTTCCTCGGAAATGCGTTGCATCTCGGCCTCATGCTCCGCTTCGCGACGTTTCCTGTCAGCCTCCATCTGCTTGCGCTGTTCATCCTGTTGTTGCTTACGTTGCGCCCATAGGTCACGCTCTTCCTGTTTCTGTTGAGCCTCCCTGCGACGTTGCTCCTCTCTCGTCTCCCTTTGCTTGGCGATGATGGCCTCATATTCTTTCTGGCGGCGTTCGTTCTCTTGTTTCTCCCTCAAACGAGCCGCTTCGATCTCCGCCTTCTTTTTGTTCCAGAGTTCCGTGTAGCGTTGCTTCATCTCGTTCTCATGACGGATACGCATCTCTCTGGCTTGTCTTTCCAATTCGACGGCTTGGAGGTAGTCGGCCATGCGAGCCTCCCTCTCCTCAAGTTCTTTGCTTTGGTTCTGGGATATTTCGTTCTTTTTCTGTTGCCACTGCTGCATTTGCTTGGCTCTGATCTCCGCGTCTTTTTGCTTTTGGATCTCACGCCGCAGTTTCTCCCGCTCGGATGCGGCGACATACTCTTGTTGGCGTTTTGCGGCGGCGGCCTCGTCACGTTTACGGGCAGCGTCCAATTCTTTCTGTTTCTCCGCCCAACGCTCCTTGTCGTGTTGCTTCATCTCTGCCTCGCGACGTAGACGCATCTCTCGGGCTTGTCTTTCCTGCTCGACGAGTTGTTCATATTCCTTGAGTTTCTTCGCCTCGTTCGCCTTCTCTTCCGCCTTGCGGGCATCCACCTGAGCCTTGACTTTCTTCCACTCCTCCTTTTGGCGTTGCTTCTCTTCTCGCTCCGCCTGACGCTTCTCTTCCTGCTCTTTTTTTACCCTTTCATTAGCCGCTTTTGCCTCTTCGAGACGTTTCTCCCTTTCATGCAACTCCTGTTGACGTCTCGCGGCTTGCTCCTCCTTTACCCTTTCGGCTCTGGCGCGTTGTTCCTCGCGAATACGTTCCGCATCTGTTTGAGCGAACATAGTGGCCGCTAAAACAGTCGAAGTTAACAATATGGCTAATAATCTCTTCAAATCTATCTATTCAATTGCACAAATAATCATCCATGGCATTACTCAACAACGCATACTTACGAACTTACAAAGATATTAAAAAAAGAGTGGAATTTCAAAAAGGAATTTTGGGGGCAGAGAAAGTTGCCCGAACATCCATTAAATGAGCATTTTAGCCGTAAATCGGTTGTAAAATATGACACAAATCTATACATTCTTTTCTTGATTTTGTCAGTATTGCGGCCATTTTTATCAAGCACAATGTCTAAATCGTTCTATCATAACCCCTTAAATCGTTTGTTGACCAGTAGGCTAGGGAAGCGTAAAAAAAGGATGGCTGTCGAAAGACAGCCATCCCACCCATCAATTTTAGTCACATTTCTACGTCATATAGTCTGCTCGATATTCCATACGAATGCGCGAACACCCACATCTTCGTTGCGGAGGTCCAGCTTGTGGACTGTCTCCAAGAGAGTGTTTACTTGTTCATCTTCCACGACCGTTATGACGGCGGAGTTCATCTCCGGCCATGTATGGGTTCCTCTACGAGGATTGCCGGTCTTGGATCCACGGCCCTGCACCTGTTCGAAAAAGGTGAAGCCGCGAATGCCTAACTTATCCAACATATACTCGACACGTTCTGTGTTCGCCTGATTGAATACTATCATTACAGATTTCATACTTCAGCCTTTCTCTATTAGTTATTATTATCTTCTTCAACTTCCAATTTGTTGCCGTGCGTGTTGATGTCCATGAAGATGTATTGCGAACGGATCTCAGCCTCCTTGTCTCGTTCTCCATGTTTAGACATGATACCGTACAAGACAGGGACAACCACCAAGGTGACGACAGTGGAGACTAACAAACCTCCGATGACGACGATACCCATCGGCACCCACATCTCCGAACCGTCGGAAGTGGCCAAGGCCATCGGCAACATACCCAAGATGGTGGTCATGGCCGTCATCAACACAGGGCGGAGACGGGACTGTCCGGAAAGGGCAATCGCTTCGTTCAACTCGTAGCCACGGTCACGCATCAAGTTGATGTAGTCCACCAACACGATACCGTTCTTCACCACGATACCGACCAGCATGACACAACCCAGCGCACCGATCATATCCAACGAGGTGCCGGTGATGAACAACGCCCAAATGACTCCCGAGAAGGCGAACGGAACCGCCATCATGATAATGAACGGCTTGGCGTACGACTCGAACTGTGAGGCCATCACAACGTATACGAGGATTACAATGATCAACAACAATAGACCCATGTTCTGGAAAGATTCCTGTTGGTCTTCGTAAGCACCACCCAAGATGACGGAGACGCCAGTTGGCTTCTCGATCTGAGGCAATACCTTCTCGATTTCGGCGGCTAACTCTCCCAATGAGGTCTCGTAAGGTGTTACCTCAACCATCAAATAACGTTGACGGCTCTTACGGGTGATCTCCGGTGGTCCCCAATACTCCTCGATGGAGACTAACTCGCTCAACTTCACGTTGCCACCCGACGTAGGGATGGACAAATCCTTGATGGCGTCGATGGAGCTACGGTTCTCCTCCTTCAAACGAACGAGGATATTGTACTCGTCACCATCCTCCTTCAAGAAGCCGCAGGACATACCGTTAACACGGTTGCGTACAAACGAAGCGACCGAAGAAGAGCTCAATCCATGGCGAGCGGCCTTCACCTTATCCACCACGATCTTCAGCTCAGGACGGTCATCGTCACGGCTGATGTCCACGTTACGTGCCGTAGGGATCTTCGACTCGATCAACTGTTTCACCTGCGCAGCGTAAGAACTGGTCACATCAAAGTCATATCCGTAGATTTCCACCTCTACCGTGCTCTGTCCTCCCATTCCACCACCAGCTGAACTGGAGACCTTAAAATCAGAGACTTCCGGATAGGAGGCAATTTCTTGACGAAGCACCTCAGCGATCTCCGTTATGGAGCGTGTACGTGTATATTTCTTGTCCGCATTGAAACGCATCTGGATCGTATTGTTTCTTGTGGAAGAGAAGAGTGCGGAAAGTCCGGCATCCTCATTGGAACCACAAGTCGTGGAGATGTTCTTCGTCTCCGGAACCAATTGGACGAAACGCTTCTCCAGCATACGGGCGAACTTAGCGGTCTCCTCCACACGGGTACCTTGCAGCAATTCCACATTGATGGTCAGACGACCATTATCCGGCGTAGCCATGAAGTCGGTTCCGATATAGCCTGTCAGCGCAGGAATCAGTGAGATGCCGAAAAACGCTACGACGCACAACATCGCCGTCTTCTTGTGGGTCAGACACCAACGCAGCAAGTTCGCATAGGCGGCATCCAACTTATCCAGGAACTTCACCACCGTATTCTGGTAAGAAAGTTTCCTCGTGTTTTGCTTCTCGACGATCAAGTTACCTTCTTTATCCACCTTAACGGTCTTCGCCTTCAACAACTTGGAGCAAAGCATCGGCACAAGGGAAATAGCCACAGCGGTAGAGGTACAGCAGACGATCGTCACGATCCAACCCAACTCCTTGAACAAGATGCCGGCGATACCCGTCAACATGGTCAACGGCACGAACACGGCGCAGATCACCAACGTCGTGGCGATCACGGATACCCACACCTCATTCGTCGCATAGATGGCCGCCTCACGAGGATTCGAGCCACGGTCGATATGCGTGGTGATGTTCTCCAAGACCACAATGGCATCGTCCACCACCATACCCACCGCAATGGAGAGGGAACAGAGGGAGATGATATTCAGCGAACTATCGGCGCCCAACAAATAGAGGAAGGAAACCAGCAAAGAGATCGGGATGGTCAATCCGACAATCACGCTGGCGCGCCACTTGCCCAGGAAGAAGAGCACCACGAGTACGACGAAGAAGACAGCATAGAGCACCGCCTCCTTCAAAGAATCGATGGCACTGACGATATCCGTGGACGAGTCGTATATCTCGTTGATCTTCACATCCGCAGGAAGGGAGGCTTTGATCTTCTCCAACTCCTTGTGGATATCACGACAGATCTGCACAGTGTTTCCACCCGTCTGTTTCGAGATGATCAGACGGACAGCCTCTTGACCGGAGGCATCCCCCCTGGAGGTCATCTTCTCGTCCAGACTCAGGTCCTTGATGGTATCGCGTACGGTCGCGATGTCGCGCACATAGATCTGCTTCCCGTCAGGCATGGTGGCCACGACGATATCCTTGATCTCGGAGCTCTCCAAGTATTCGCTGCGCACCTGCAAGGCGTATTGCTCTTTCTTCATCTTCACGTTGCCGGAAGAGAGGTTCAAGTTGTTGGCGGCCACCGCATTACCGACCGTCTCCAGAGAGATACCATAAGCATCCAACTGCTTTTGGTCGATTTCAACGTAGACATATCGGTCCGGCTCACCAGACATCGTCACGTTACCCACACCGTCGACACGGTTCAACTGAGGGATGACAATGTCGTTCATGATCTTCTCCAAGCCCGGATAACTCTCCTTCGCCTGAACAGCGAACTGGATGATCGGCATGGAAGAACTGTTAAATTTAATAATCAGAGGGTTAGAACATCCGCTTGGCAGATTGTCCTTCGTCATATCCACATACGAACGGATATCGTTGACGACGTCATCCAGCTCTTCGCCCCACTCGAACTCCAAGGCAACCAAGGAAAGATTATCTTTTGACGTGGAGGTCAACTCGTCCAATCCGTCCACAGAGTTCAAACTATTCTCCAGGTATTTCGTCACGTTACTCTCCACCTCACTGGCGTTGGCACCCGGGTAGGAGGTCATGACAGCGATGTACGGAGGTTCGATCTCCGGAAACTGGTCGATAGGTAACTTGATATAGGCGAAGATACCCATCAACATGACGGCCACGAAAATCAGGATAGAGGTGACCGGCTTATTAATCGCGGTTTTGTATATACTCATCGTTTACTATTTAATGCGTTTATTTTTTCTCTGTTTTCACTTCAGCCTCTTTCGCATCCGATATCAATGTATCTGCCTCTATCTTTTCTTGATAGTCACCATCGATGATCTGCAACTCGACACCATCGATCAGACGAGCTTGACCTTGGGTCACCACTTCGCCACCTTCCACAACCTCGTCGGAAATAACCTCAACATAGCGGTTGAAACGTTGACCAGCCTCTACCGTCACACGTTTCGCGAAACCGTTCTCGTTCAAGAAGAGATAACGCTCGTTGGAACCCGTCAGCTTCAAGACAGACTGGTAAGGAACGGCCAATACCTTCACCTTGCCCACGTTCACAGCGGTATGCACATACATACCCGGGCGGAGCTTCATGCTGCCGTTCGGAATCTTCACCTTGCACTGGAACGTGTGGGTAGCCGCATCGATCGTTGGGTAGATCGTCTCGATCGTAGCAGGGAATTTCGTGTCAGGATAGATATCCGAAATGATGTCCAATCTCATGCCCGCCTTGATTTTTGGGAAATAAGCCTCAGGCACATCGATGATCGCCTTCAGCATATTCAGTTGCACCACCGTCAGGATAGGTCTCGCACCGTTGAAGAGCTCACCGCTCTCGTAGTTCCTTGCGGAAACGACGCCAGGGAAAGTAGCCTTGAAGAAGGTGTTGTTCTGCAAGAACTCCACTTGTTGCTTAGCTTGTTCATAGGCCATCTTCGTCTTGTCGTACGTCTGTTGGGTCACGTTACCTCCCGCCAGCAAAGCGTCCATACGCTTCATCTCGGTCTCGAGGTTCGCGAGGTTCAGTTTCGCCTGGATCAATTGGTTTTGGTCCATACGCACCAACAAATCACCGGTAGAGACGCGGTCACCCACATCCTTGAAACGCTTCTCGATGATACCCGTCAACGAAGGAGAAACATTCATCGTCTCATATCCTTCCAGCACGGCGGTACACTCCACGTCACGTTCGATCTCTTGTTTTACGATAGGCTCGACACGAACCTTTTCCACTTTCGGCCCTTCGGACTCAGTAGACTCGTCCGCTTTTTTCTTGTCACTCTTGCCGCAACCAGCGGTCAAACCGACCAAAGCCAAGGCCATCACGGAGACCCAGCCCCATCTTACTACTTTCTTCATCTGTATATTTGTTTTTAATTATTATCTATTATTTATTCAACAACACCTTCAAATCGACATAAGCGCTGACCATGTCCATGAGTGCGGTGATGTATGTGTTTTGCGCGCCGATCAACTCTGTGCTGGAGGTGGTCAACTGCATACTTGAGATCGTTCCATATTTGAACTTTTCGGTATTGCTTTTGAATACGCGTTGCATCACCTCAATGTTATTGGATTGATTCTCGTAGTTCTCATAGGCGGATGTCAAATTATACCGCAATTGCTTCCCCTGAATGCCCAATTGCAACTCCGTGTCCTCCAGTTCGTTAAGCGCCTTCGCATAATCCATCTTCGCGCTACGGACGTCAGCCCAGCGGCTTCCGCTCGACCAAATAGGAACAGACAACTTAAACCCGACGGTGTTCTTAGGAGAACCACTGAACACTTCCAGCATGTCCTCGATTTGCTTGTCTGCATTCACGTATTTATGATCCGAATAGTTGTAGAAGGCGGTCAACGAAGGAATATAAGCCGCCTTGCTAAGGCTTACCTGCTTTTTGGACAATTCCGCGCTCTTAGCCTTTATCCTATAATCATAATTGTCGTTCAGGTATAAGTCCGTATCCAACAACGTAAGAATGGATCCCGGGTTTATTACATCGTCCAGATTTTGGGAGAGGGCAATCTCCACATCCGCAGGAACACCCATCATCATACGAATCGTGTTGTACAACACCTCAATCGTCCGTTTGGTCGTGTTAACGGTACTCTTCATGGAAGCCACCTGAATAGCGATCTGATCAGCGTCGTTCTGCTCAGCCGCGCCAGCTTTCACCGCGTTCATGGTCATGTTGTACATCCTGTCCATGTTTTCGAGGTTCCTCTCCAACAGATCTACCGTTGCCTGAAGAGCCAAGATGTTCACATACGAAGTCTCGATTTTGGATAGAATAGCTTGATCCGTCTTGCCGACAGCTATCATAGACAATTCCTTCGCCAATTTGGCCACCTGCACACCAACGATCTGTGCGCCACTGACGGTAGCTGTAACGTTCACACCCCAGTTAAGCGTCGAAGGCATTTTTGTTCCGTCAGATTGGGAAGACGATTGTTGAGCGTTCGACTCATTGGCATTGTCACCGGCAACGCTATCCTGCTTGGCCGCAGCGCCGCTTCCGCCACCCGTCATCATGGAAAAATCCCTTTTGTAACCACACATGTTGGAATATGTGGCATCACCATTCGCCTGCGGCAACATACTTGCGATCGCTTTCCATCGAGCCGCTTCTGATTTCTGCACATCATAAGAGGCATTTTTAATCGTTCTGTTATGCGCCAACGCATATTGCTTCGCCTCTTCTAACGATATAGTAAGAACTGAATCGCTTTGATTAGACGATGAATCGCCCGATTGCGCAAACGAAGGAATATTTAACACCAACGATACCGCCAGTAAACATCCTGCTTTACCAAAAACTCTTTTCATCATATTTATGTTACATTAACTTATTATTCTTCTTTCCAATTCTCCTCTTCGCCACTGAGAAGATTCTTCATGATAACCAAGCCCTGCTCTGTCGCCACGCCACGGAAATAGATATTGTATAGAACCCTTAAAACCTCGGACGCCGGTGTGCGGGTAAAGTCGTACACACCCGACACGTGGAGGGAGTTCATCATCTCGTAATAGACCTCCGCCAATACCGTCGAAGAAAATGATTTATTGATATGCCCCTCCTCTTGGGATTTCTCTATCATCTCCTGGATGTGCGCAATTTGCGCCCTCCGGTTCATCTTCACCTCCTCGACATGATCAGGAAACATCGCTTTCGCATCGGAAAAGAAATTCACATTGATGACGCGCATCTTCGAGACCGAATAGCGGAAAACCTCCAACAAGTAGGAGAATGTGTTGTCCGTCGTGCGACGGATCTCCTCCCTCCTCAAATCGTAGTCCCGCTTGAAGCAGGCAAGACACTCTGAGACCAACGCCTCCTTATCGGCGAAATGCTCATAAATCGTTCGCTTGGAAACAGACAAAGAGGCGGCGATCTTATCCATCGTCACCGACTTAATCCCCTGCGCCTGAAATAGGCTCAACGCTCCTCTTACGATTTTGTCTTTATTGCTCGTGTTCATAATTAACAATTCTGATAGGACATCTCTTCCCGCCTCACATCATCGTCATGAATTTCCACGTGCAAAATTAGTTGAAAACTTTTTAAACGGAAATAGTTTTCTCAGTTTTTATATTATTTAACATATTTTTTAACACATAATACGGCGAGGCGCACAGGTCATCATCTCCATAGTGGATTTTTATGATAGACATAATAACATATAGGAAAAATAAAGCCCCGGAACGTCAATCCCGGGGCCTATCTTTCCTTTTAGGAATAATTATTTCCAAACATTATAGTGAACATTTCCCTCGTTCCATTTGTCCTTAGGAGCCGGAGCCTCTGCCGGGTAACCCATTGGGATGACGCAGAGCACCACCTGGTTGTCAGGGATGTTCAGGATTCTGGCGAACATCTTCGCCTTCGCCACGTTCGGGTAGGCGCCTGTCCACACCGCACCCAGTCCGAGTGCATGTGCCGCCAAGAGGATGTTCTCCGTCGCTGCGGATGCGTCCTGTACCCAGAATTCCCTCCCGTCACCTTCGATCGCCTTGTCCATGTCGCCGCATACCACGATGGCCAGCGGTGCATTGGCCGCCATGCCTGCGTTAGGGGCAGAGTCTGCGATTTGCTTCAGGATTGCCTTGTCGTTCACCACCGTGAAGCTCCATGGCTGTTTGTTCATGGCGGATGGCGCCGCCATACCTGCGCGGAGAATCTTCTCTACCTTCTCCTCCTCTACGGCTGTTTCTTGGTAAGCGCGGATGCTGGTTCTTTTGCTGATGGCATCGAGAACGATTGCTGAACTGTCCACTGCCGAAGCGGTTGTTACTGCGGCTCCTTCGTTGGGACAAGCCTCGTTTTTGCAACATTTTCCGCAACATGAAGAAAGAACGAATGCGCCCCCGATGAAGAGCAGATTCGCCACTACTTTAAAGAAATGTTTCTTATTCATAAATTTTAGGTATTAATATTCACAAATTTATATATATTTGTGATGAATTATATGCGATGAAAAAGTTTTTTTATATATTTCTTTTGTTGAGCATCCCTTTTTTATCCTTCGCCAAGGAGGTGAAGGTATATGGAGTGGAACCTACATTCGCAGGTAAAACGCTGGAGATGAGGTGCTTCTTGGAGCAAATGGTGTCCAGCGAAAGGGTGTTGGCCAGCTGTGATGTGGACTCGACAGGGGCTTTTTCATTCGTGTTCGACGTGACGGAAACTATGCAGGCGTTTATTCCGTCGGAGACGTCGAGGGGATTCATTTTCCTGGAACCTGGATCCCAATATGAGGTGAAGTTGTTCCCATACCGGGAACGTACGTTGATGCAGAAGTTGGATCCATACTTCGCGCCGGTCGATTATTTGCTGGAGATCGTCAAACTGAAGCATGGAGACATAAACGCCCAGTTGATGGAGTTTGAGGATGCGTTTGATTTTTATTCCATGAAGCACTTGAAGTATGGTGCCGATGTGGATTCGCTGAAAAAATCGGTTTCGGAGATCCATGAGATCTTTCCGGACTTTGCTTCCAAACGTTTCCTTTGGGACTATCTTGATTACCGTTGCATGCTGATCCTGAATATGGCGCAGAACGCCAATCAGGCGAAGATAATAGAGCAGTTGAACAAGAAGGAGATAGATGATGCTAACCCTGCTTTTTGGGACCTTTTCAATACTCTTTTCGCTGATTTCATCAAACAATCGGCATACGACCGTGAACAAGCTCTTACTTTTTCCCGTATCATCGAGGAGGGGAACGTGAAGATGTATTTCCTCACGATCAAGAACCGTTACGGGATCACGAATCCGATGTTGCGTGAGCTGGTCGCTATCAAGTGGCTGTACGATTTGTTGGGCTCCAACGAGTACGATCGGACGAAGGTGTATGAACTATTGAGGAGTGTGGGCGGCGTCATCCAATGCCAGTCGAACCGCGATTTGTTGACTGTCATCCTGAACAGCGCCTCGTCGAACTTGCCGGGAATGGACGCTCCCGATTTCGAAGCGGTCTCCGTCGATGGTAGGATCCATAGATTCTCTGAGTTGAAGGGCAAATATATATACTTGAATTTCGGAAATAGTTTCATAGACCAGACGCAAAAGGATTTGAATGTGCTGATGCGTTTCCACAATGAGTATGGGAGGGATCTGACTATCGTGAACGTCTTCTTGTATGACGAGATGGAACAGGTGATGAGACTCTCCCTGCGCTTCGGTGGAAAGATGAACTTTTGGATGGTCAAGGACTCTGACGCTGTGAAAAAACTCTTTGGTATAAAGAGCCTGCCATCCTTCTTCTTGATCGACAAGGACGGTAATTTCCTGATGACGAAAGGAGCTGAGCCTAACGATGAACTGAAATTGCTTTTACAACGGATCTTGAAAAAATAGCTATTATGAATGCTTGTGAACTTGTGTTGCGTGACGCTTTCCGACAGAAGCTGAATGAATTGATGTTGGATGAGGTCCTCATGGAGGACTTGGATCGCGTCTATGTGCCTATGGCTAATTTGATACGCATGGGCTTTGATACGGATAGTAGGACGCATATCATTGGGGTGAATGGTGCCCAAGGAGCCGGAAAAACCACTTTCGGACAGTTGCTGAAGGTCGTGCTGGAGCAATCCCACAACCTGCGGGTGGCCCTGCTGAGTATCGACGACTTGTACCTGAGCAGGGCGGATCGGCAGAAACTTGCCGAGGAGGTGCACCCTCTGCTGGCGACGCGTGGCGTGCCTGGCACCCATGACGTGAAACTGGGTGAGGATGTGCTCGACGCACTCTGCAATGCGGGCCCTAAGGATGTGACCATGATTCCCCGCTTCAACAAGGCGCTGGATGAGCCTTTCCCCCGCTCCGAGTGGGAACAGTTCGTGGGACGGGCGGACGTCATCATCTTCGATGGCTGGTTCATGGGGGCGGTCGAGCAGAAGGAGACGGAACTGCTTACGCCTATCAATGACCTCGAAAAGAAGGAGGACCCTTACTGCGTGTGGCGCCGCTACGTGAATAACCAATTAAAAGAGAATTATAAGTCGCTCTTCGGCAGACTGGACCTCCTCGTGATGCTCAAGGTGCCTTCGTTCGACAAGGTATACCAATGGCGTACCCTGCAGGAGGAGAAACTGCGCATCAAAACGCAGGGGCAGAAGAACCTGCGCGTGATGTCCGACGAGGAACTGGTGCGCTTCATCTCCCACTATGAGCGGTTGACCCGCCATATGCTGGAAGAGATGCCTTCGCGCGTGGACGTGCTCTTCACGGTCAGCGACGATCACAGAATATGCATTTAAGGTGGGTTCCCGGGAACTCACCGTTTTCATTAAATAAAAAATGGGTTTGAAACATTATTAGTACCCTCATAATCGATTATGGCGCTTCTTTATCTGCAGGTTGAGAACCTGACCAAATCATTCGGAGACAATTATTTATTCAAGGATATCTCTTTCGGCTTATTCGAGGGCCAGCGTGTGGCGCTGATCGCGAAGAACGGGGCCGGCAAGAGTACCTTGCTGAATATCATCGCGGGCAATATGTCATACGATACGGGCAAGATCACCTTCCGGAATGGATTGAAGGTGGGTATCTTGCCGCAGGACCCTAAGCTGGATGGCTTCAAGACGGTGCAGGATGTCTGCACGGGGTCGGGCAACGAGATCCGAATGAAGCAGATCCTCGGCAAGCTGAAGATCACGGACTTGGAGCAGGAGCTGAACGTGATGTCTGGCGGACAGATGAAGCGTGTCGCCTTGGCGAAGGTCTTGGTCTCCGAACCTGACCTGCTGATCCTCGATGAGCCTACGAACCACTTGGACCTTGATATGGTGGAGTGGCTGGAGGATTATCTGCGCCGCTCAAGGCTCGCCTTGCTGATGGTGACGCACGACCGTTACTTCCTGGATCGGGTCTGCAGCGATATCCTGGAGATCGACCAGCAACAACTATATGCCTATAAGGGTAACTATTCTTACTACTTGGAGAAGCGCCAAGAGCGTTATGATGCCCAGAACGCTGAGTTGGCGAGGGCCAACAACCTTTTTCGCAAGGAGCTGGATTGGATGCGCAGGCAACCACAGGCTAGGGCGGGGAAGGCCCAGTACCGCATCGACGCTTTCCATGACCTGGAGAAGAAGATCAAGGCGCCCCGCTCCACGGGTACGGTGAAGCTGGAAGTGAAGGCAAGCTATATCGGTAGCAAGATATTCGAGGCGAGATCCGTCTGCAAAAGCTACGGAGAGACCAAGATATTGGAGAATTTCGACTATACCTTCAACCGCTACGAGAAGTTGGGCATTGTCGGCAACAATGGTACGGGCAAGTCCACCTTCGTGAAGATGCTGGTGGGCGAGGTGGCGCCTGATTCGGGTACCATCGATGTGGGCGAGACGGTCCGCTTCGGCTACTACAGCCAGCAGGGTATGACGTTCGACCCGGACATGAAGGTGATCGATGCGGTGCGCGACATCGCCGAGGTGGTGCAGATGGGCGACGGGAAACGCTTGTCGGTCTCCCAATTCCTCAACCTCTTCCTGTTCACGCCTGAGACGCAGCAGAAGTTCATCGCCAAGCTGAGCGGTGGCGAGCGTCGCAGACTCTACCTCTGCACCGTGCTGATGCGGAACCCTAACTTCCTCGTCTTGGACGAGCCTACCAACGACCTCGACATCGTGACGTTGAACGTGCTGGAGGAGTACCTCCAATCGTTCAAGGGGTGCGTGATCGTCATCTCGCACGACCGTTACTTCATGGATAAGGTGGTGGACCACCTCTTCGTCTTCCACGGCAATGCGAATGTGCAGGACTTCCCGGGCAACTATTCCGACTATAGGGAGTACCGCGACATGAAGCTCTACTTCGAGCGGCAGGAGAAGGAGAACGCCCCGAAACAGAAGGGTGCCACAGCGTCGGAGGCTCCGCAACGCAACGTGAAGGAGCGCCCCCGCAGACTCACCTACAAGGAACAGCGTGAGTTCGAACAGCTGGAGAAGGATCTCGAGGCCCTGGGGAAGGAGAAGACCGGCTTGGAGGAGGAACTCTCCTCCGGACAACTCTCCAATGACGATCTGATTGCTAAATCGAACCGTGTGGCGGAGGTCATCGCCCTGATCGACGAGAAGGAGATGCGATGGCTCGAACTGAGCGAATTTGCTAACTGACGATATGACAGAAGATAATATATTGCCGTTGGACGCTATTGTGCCCGGCGGTGAACGGTACAAGGATTTTCAGCCTGATAGATATGCGAGCGTCATGGTGCGTGACCATGTGGTCGCATTGGTGGATGCGAAGGGAGACCTCTCCCTTTGCCACGTGGACGATACGCAGCCTAAACTGACTTTCTCCACCCTACATTTCACGAATGAACAGTTGTTGGCGGTGGCGGGCGCCGATGTCAAGCCCACCAAGGAGATTGCCCTTTCCGGCTTAACGGTGTCGGAGGCGTGCGTTTCCCTCTATGTGTCGCTCGGGAGCTTATTGATGCGCCTGAACGTTGTGGAGGGTGCGTTGCGCATGGCTTGGCGTGTGAGCATGTCAGACTGGACCCTCACCTCCACCGACGGCGAGGGTACATACCTCTTCGTGGCGAAGGGGAAGGAGGAGATCTACCGCCTGGACCCTGATGGAGGGCGTAAGATGATCTACGTCGAGAAGGATCCCTCCTTCACGGTGCGCAAGACACCTTCCCGAAACGAGTTCGGCATCGAGGAACAGTTTTTCCTCTCCCCGGATAAGCGCAAGGTGGCTTTCTATCGTCTGAACGAAACGTCCGTCACCGAGTTTCCCGTCACTTCCGCTCCGAATGGCAGCGAAATGCCTCGCACGACCCTCTTGAAGTATCCCTTCGCAGGTACGAAACAGTCGGAGCAGGTCGAGGTGGGCATCCTGGATGTGGAGGAGGGGAGCATCACTTGGCTGAAGAACGATGGGGAGATCTGCTATTGGATCGGCCTCACATGGTCGCCCGATAGCCAATCACTTTTTTGCTACGGACTCAACCGTAGCCAACAGCGCAGCCGCTTGCTCCAGTTCGATACCACGACGGGTGGCATTACCCGTGAAATTCTATGCGAAGAGGATTCGAAGTATGTTGAGCCGGAGCATTCGCCATTGTTTATAGATGCGCAAAGATTTCTGTTTCAGAGTCGTACGTTCTCTGGGTACAATCATATCTATCTCTATGACCTTGCGGCCAATCGAATGGAGCAGATCACGCAGGGCAATTGGGAGGTGACGCACCTTTTAGGCTATTCGGCGGCACGGGATCAGGTGCTCTATTTGGCGACCCGCAACACTTCGTTGAACCGTGATTTCTTTGCCACCAAACTCTCGGACGGTGTGACGGTGCAGGTCTCCCCTTCGGTGGGGACGCATCAGGTCTATATGGATGGGACGGGTCCCGTTTGGGTCGATGAGTTCCAGTCGGAGAATGAACCGGGCGTGACCACCTTGGGGAGTCTGGAGACTTATGGCGACCAGTTTGTGCTGAAGCGTTCCCGCGATCCGTACGAGGGGTACCAGTTGCCTGAACGGATCGTAGGCATATTGCCGAAGGGGAAGGACTCCGACGATGATCTCTACTACCGTATCGTGAAGCCTCGCGAGGTGAAGGAGGGTGAGCGGTTGCCCGTCGTATTCTACGTCTATGGCGGTCCGCATGTGCAGTTGATCACCAATACGTGGGGAAGTGGGACGAAAGGCTTTGAGGAGATGATGGCGGATGCGGGTTGTGTCACATTTTGCATCGATCCGCATGGCTCGTACAATCGTGGGCACCGCTTCGAGAGCGAGATCCGGGATGACCTGAACGGTCCGCAGATGCGTGATTACAAGTACGCCTTGAACTGGCTCTTCCTGACGCACGACTACGTGGATAGGAACCGGGTGGCCATCTACGGCTGGAGCTTCGGCGGTTTTATGACCCTTTCCATGTTGCTCTGCAGCGGCTTCCCCTTCAAGGTGGGTGTAGCTGGCGGCGCTGTCGTCTCGTGGCGTTACTATGAGACGATGTACACGGAGCGTTACATGAGCCTGGACAAGGAGGGAGGAACCTCCGGGGAGCATTTCACCCGCACCGACATGGCGAAGCGCATCGGAGAGCTGAAGACACCGTTGAGGCTAATCCATTGCCTGGAGGACCCTGTCGTCCTTCCGCTCCATTGGCAATACCTCTTGGCAGAGGCGAATAAACGGAATGATGTCGCCCAACAGATTGAATGCTACTTTTATCCCGGTCACGAACATAATGTGCGGGGTGTCGAGCGTGTCCGTCTTATGGAAAAAGTTAGGGCGATGATATTTGATTGTTTATAGGTCAATTTTATGAATATGATTAAAAAAATAGAAAAATATTTTGCTGCGGACATTTTTTGTCGTATGTTTGTAGCGCAAACAAAACAGGTAGATTTTTTCATAGTTAAGGTTTAGATTGGTTAAGGGACGTTGTGAAACGTCCCTTAATTATTTTGTGCAAGGCGTGTTGGGGGGATTTACGATTTACGGGGGAACCCCGAAGGGGTGATCATAATACAGGCACGGGTGTGAACCCGTGTGTGCGATGTAGGAATGAATAGGAACCCCGAAGGGGTGACACCTTTTTGTGATTTACAATTTACGGGAAAACATCCATGTATGCGCATCCTCCGCTAACGTCTATATTGTTTTCACCCCTTCGGGTTCCCGTCACACATACTGTTCGTCATACAGGGGTTAGCACCCCTGCCTGTGATGTTGTCGCCCCATCGGGGCTTAGGGTATGCGCATCGCCTATAGACACGCACTTCCCAACCAGTTGACTTCGTCGAACTGACGTTTCAAAATTCTTAATTATCCCCGCCCCTGGGGCATGGGTATGTGCATTGCGTGGGGATTTATGATTTTACGATTTACACAATTTACGGGAAAACATCCATGTATGCGCATCCCTTTTAACTCATAATTCTTAATTCTTAACTCTTAATTATCATAGTATCGTTTTTTTTCTTTATTTTGCAGAAGTAAATTGCAGAAGGTGTATGGAGCAAGTAGCGAATTTCTTTTCACACTTACCGGTGACAGACCCAATCCTGATTTTCTCGTTGGTGCTGTTCGTCATCCTTATTGCTCCGCTGGCGCTGGATCGATTGAAGATTCCGCATATCATTGGCTTGATTCTTGCGGGTGTGATTCTGAGTGAGAACGGAACGGGTGTCCTGAAGCGGGATGTCAGCTTCGACCTGTTCGGTACGGTGGGTCTGCTCTATATCATGTTCTTGGCGGGCTTGCAGATGGACCTCGCCGATTTTAAGAAGAACACCAAGAAGAATGTGTTCTTTGGCCTGACCACCTTCTATGTGCCGATGATCTTTGGATCGGTCAGCAGTTTCTTCCTCCTGAAGTATCTTTTTGCCCATACGACACCGGATTTCCAGACGATAGGGAACTTCTCCTTCACTGGCTATCTGATCCTGGCCTCCGTGCTGATCGCCAGCATGTACGCCTCCCACACGTTGATATCCTATCCGATTGTGGGTCGTTTCGGTGTGACGAAGAACTCCGCCGTGAACATATCGTTGGGTGGTACCATGATCGCCACCACGTTGGCCTTGGTTATCCTCGCCTTCATCGTGGCGATGTGCAAGGGGGAGGTCAATGCCACGTTCTGGCTGCAGTTCGTCATCTCGGTGGTCATCTTCGTCCTGATCATCGGCTTTGTCTATCCACGGATAGCGGACCGTTTCTTCAAGCGGCATGAGGATAGTATCCTGCAATATATCTTCGTCTTGGCGATGGTCTTCTTGGGGGGATTCCTCGCGAAGATGGCCTCCTTGGAGCCGATCATTGGTGCCTTCATGGTGGGCCTTGCGCTCAATAGGTACATCCCTCGCATCTCCCCGCTGATGAACCGTTTGGATTTTGTGGGCAATGCGATCTTCATTCCTTTCTTCCTGATAGGTGTGGGCATGCTCATCGATGTCCGTTCGGTCTTCTCCAGTTTCAATTCGCTGATCGCCGCCGTCGTGATGAGTTCCGTCTCCACCCTCTCCAAGTACATCGCCGCTGTGATCACGCGGAAGACGTACAAGATGACGAAGGAAGAGGGTCTCATGATCTTCGGTTTGAGCAATGCTCAGGCGGCTGCCACCTTGGCGGCTGTGATGATCGGTCATGGAATACAGATCGGTGTGGATCCGAATGGACTGCCAGTCTACTTGTTGGGCGACGAGATCCTGAACGGTACCATCGTGATGATCCTCGTCACCTGCACCATCTCTTCCTTCGCGACGGAGAAGGCGGCCCGTAAGTTGGTGACCCAGCAGGACCAGTTGGACGAGAAACTCTCCGACGAGAAATTGGCGGACCGTATCCTTATCCCGCTCTATAACCCTGACACCCTGAATAGCTTGATGGAACTCTCCATCCTGCTGAAGGTGGACAAGAGCCGTGAGCCACTCTATGCGTTGACGATCGCCAATAAGAACGCCGCCCACCTGACTTCGGAGGAGAAGGCTAAGAAACTGTTGGAACGTGCGGCGAAGATCGCTTCGGCGACCGATAACTCCGTGCGTATGATGACCCGTTTCGATGTGAACGTGACCAGCGGTATCGTGGAGACGATCAGGGAGAACCATATCACCGAGGTGGTCATGGGTCTGCACCATAAGAACAACTTCGCGGATTCTTTCTTGGGCGACAAGACGGACAACCTGTTGAAGGCGACGAACCAGATGACGCTGATCTACCATGCCGTGCAGCCGGTCAGCACCATCAAGCGCATCGTCGTGGCCGTGCCTCCGCGCGCAGAGTTCGAGGTGGGCTTCGTGAAGTGGTACGACCGTATGAAGAATATCGCTAAGCAGATCGGCGCCAATGTGCTCTTCTATGCCCATAAGGAGACGTTGGACCAAATACAGATACTTGCGCAAAGGAAGAAGTTCGGTGTCCCGACCCAGTTCAAGGAGTTGGACGATTGGGAGGATTTCTTGGTGCTTACGGGCGAGGTGGCGGATAATGACCTGTTCGTGGTCATCTCCTCCCGAAAGACAGCGATGTCTTACAACCCGTTGTTCGAGAAGTTGCCTAACTATCTCTCCAAGTACTTCAACAAGAACAGTTACATTCTCCTCTATCCAGACCAGTTCGACGAGGAGAACCCAGAATCATATAAGACCGTATGAGCCAGTTTTCAAAAACAACGTTATTCTATAAGATATTAAGGGTATATACCAACTTCGCATATTCCAGATGGTTCTCCAGTTGCGAGATCAATGGAGTCGGCAACATTCCGGAGGGCGAGCCTGTCATCTTCGCCCCGAACCACCAGAACGCTTTCGTGGATGCGATGGCGCTGCTCTTTTCCTCTCCGCAGCCGGTTGTCTTTTGGGTGAGGGCGGACCTCTTCCAGAACAAGCTGATCGACAAGATCCTGCGGGCATTGAAGATGATGCCCGCCTATCGTATGCGCAACGGGGTCAGCAACCTGAAGAAGAACGAGGAGTCGCTGCGCGATTCGGTGGATGTGCTGACACACGACCAATTCCTCTGCCTGATGCCGGAAGGTGGACAGGAAGAGAAACGCCAGCTCCGTCCCTTGGTGAAGGGTATCTTCCGCACTGCCTTCGCCGCGCAGGAACAGCTGTCGGACACGTGGGTGAAGATCGTGCCCGTCGGTATCGACTATGGTCACTACGACAGGAGCGGCCGTCATCTGGTCTTGAGCTTCGGTCGCCCGTTGAACATCAAGGACTACTACGCACAATACCAGCAGGATGCGCCCCACGCCATGAATGCTATCCGCAAGGATCTTTCGGAGAAGATCGCTCCGTTGATGCTGGATATTCAGTCTGAAAAATATTATGAGACATTCTATACCGCCGCCTATCTTTACAACGAACAGATGTTGGATAGGCTCGGCTTGGAGGATAACCAAACGAATCGGCTGATTGCCCGCCAAAAGATCGTCTCCCTTCTCGGAGAAGCGGAGGCTGCGGGCGACGAGACGCTCGAATCGCTCAGCATGGCCTGCGAGGCTTGGCGGGGGAAGAGCGATGATGTCGCCTTCCGTGCGGTCACCTCCGAGGTGTCGGGTGTGGATGCGGACCTCGTGACGAAGATCCTTTATCTGCTCGTCACCATCCCTCTCTTCCTGTATGGCGTGATCGTGAATTTCTTCCCTTTCATGATCTCCAAACTGTTGGGTGCCCGTGCGCATGGCTCAGGCTTTGAGTCTTCCCTGAAGTTGGGCTCCGCCATGTTGTTCACGCCTATCTTCTACGTGATAGAGACTATTTTGTTCCCTACATTGTTCCCTGTGCTGATGCAGGCCCTGTACGGAATCCCTTACGAGGCGGACACGATGACCGTCGTGGCCTTCTTCTTCACCTTGCCGATCTCTTACTTCTTCATGCTGCGCTACCGTTGGAAGTTCCAGTACGTGAAGGAGCGTCTGCGCGGCTTTTTCGATAAGGCTTCCGCGATGACAAGGGAGAATGCGGTCTCTTTGATCCATAACCTGGTGTCGAAGTACATGCCGCATAAGTGATTGATTAAATTTTGGATTTGAATGGGTGATTTCGATATAAGAAAAACAGTCAACGAAAAGGAGCGGGAGTACGAGAACGCCTTGCGTCCGCTTTCGTTCGATGATTTCTCCGGACAGAGCAAGATCATCGAGAACCTCCGTATCTTCGTCAGTGCGGCGAAGATGCGCAACGAACCGTTGGACCATATCCTTTTCCATGGCCCTCCGGGATTGGGCAAGACCACCTTGTCCAATATCATCGCCAACGAGTTGGGCGTCGGCTTCAAGCTGACCTCCGGTCCGGTGTTGGATAAGCCGGGCGACTTGGCGGGTCTGCTCACCAATCTGGAGCCCCATGATGTCCTCTTCATCGATGAGATCCATCGCCTCTCGCCTGTGGTCGAGGAGTATCTCTATTCCGCGATGGAGGATTTTCGTATCGATATCATGATCGACAAGGGACCGAATGCCCGTTCGATACAGATAGACCTGAACCCCTTTACCTTGGTGGCGGCCACTACCCGTAGCGGTCTGCTGACCAGTCCGTTGCGTGCCCGTTTCGGCATCAACTGCCACCTGGAGTACTATGATGTGGATGTCCTGACGAAGATCGTCATGCGTTCGTCCGCCATGTTGGGCGTTCCTTGCGAGGAGGAGGCCGCTGTGGAGGTCTCCCGTCGTAGCCGAGGCACGCCGCGTATCGCCAACGCGCTCCTGCGCCGTGTGCGTGACTTCGCCCAAGTGAAGGGCTCCGGACGCATCGATCTGCGCATCGCGAAGTTCGCCCTCGAGGCCCTGAACATTGACACGTACGGTCTCGACGAGATAGATAATAAGTTGTTGAACATCATGATCGATAAGTTCAACGGGGGGCCTGTCGGACTCACCACCATCGCCACGGCCATGGGTGAGGATGCCGGCACCATCGAGGAGGTCTATGAGCCATACCTGATCAAGGAGGGCTTCATCAAACGGACTCCCCGCGGACGGGAGGTCACTGAGCTTGCGTTGCGCCATCTCGGCAAGATGGGCGGTTTCTGCCGGCAGGGCTCGTTGTTCGACTGATACGATTCATACAAAGTTAGTTCATTATGCCTAAGCTATTGGTTACATACGCTATACCCCAAGAATCTTTCGCGGAGATAAGAGGTCATTTCGAGGTGATAACCCCGGCGTCGGGGAGCTTCAGCCATGAGGAGGTTCTGCGTAGGTTGCCTGAGTGCGAAGCGTTGCTCTCGATGTTCTCCTTCACGGTGGACCAGGAGCTTATCGACGCTGGCGCCAAGCTTCGCATCATCTCCAATTTCGGTGTGGGTTTCAATAACGTGGATATCGCCTATGCCAAGGAGAAGGGCATCGTGGTGACCAATACCCCGGACCCCGTCATAGAGCCTACGGCCGAGCTGGCTTTTGCCCTGATGGCAGACCTTGCGCGCCGTGTTTCGGAGTGTGACGCGAAACTCAAACGTGGCTCCGGACTGAAGTGGGGGGTGATGGAGAACCTGGGTGTCGGGCTGTGGGGGACGACCCTCGGCGTGTTGGGCTTGGGTAACATCGGACGAGCCGTGGCTCGCCGCGCTGTGTGTGCGGGAATGAATGTGATCTACCACAACCGCCATCGTCTTGCCCCGGAGGAGGAAGAGCGCCTGAAGGTCACCTACGTCTCGTTCGAGGATCTACTGCGCCAATCCGACTACCTCTCTTTGCATACCCCGCTGAACGACAGCACTCGCCACATCATTGATGAGGCGGCCCTGCGTCAGATGAAGCCAAGCGCCTATCTGATCAATACGGCGCGGGGACCTGTGGTGGACGAGGCGGCCCTGGTTGAGGCGTTGCGCGCTGGACGGTTGGCGGGCGCCGGTCTGGATGTCTATGAATTCGAACCAAAGATATCAGAGGAATTGCTCACGATGGACCAGGTGGTGTTGGTGCCGCACATCGGTACGGCTACGATGAAAGGGCGGATCGCCATGGGACGGTATGCCTGCGAGAACATCACACGCTGTTTCAGGGGGGAGGAACCTTTGAGCAGGGTGGTGTGAAACAATATTGTAAATTAATGCTGGTGTTTAGATGTATTATATTGGACGGAATTCAATAGTGAGTCCAAGTGCTGATTTTCTGTGAAGAAGGCTTCGGCTCTTTTCTCAGCTGCTTCCCTTGTTTCACTGCCCTCTTTGCCAAATCGTTCGTCAAGTTGTGCATCCACATCAAACATTTCTATCTTTTTGTTCATAATATTCCTTTTTTAGTTTTAGTGCTAATTCTATCTCTTTTTAAGAGTTTTTTGTGATTTTTTCTGAATTCATCCATGTTGCAAATGCATATTGAGTTTATCAATTGAGCAACTTATATTTCCTATTGCACTGCTTTGTCAATATCCTATATGAAATTGTGTAATTATGTCGCAAATATACATAGATTTCTTTGGAAGTTGGCAAAATTTGTCTAAATTTGCGACAATATAAATACAAAAATTCTATGTCCAAGTATCTGGATCCCAAAGCCGACCTGACGTTCAAGCGTGTGTTTGGCGAACATAAGGAGCTGACGATCAGCTTTCTGAACTCCCTGTTGGATTTCAGCGGGGATGAGCGGATATGCTCCATCGAGTACCAGACGCCGGAGATGTTGCCGGACACTTCGGCCAGGAAGTACTCCATCGTGGACGTGAAGTGCACCGATTCGCTCCAGCGCCAGTTCATCGTGGAGATGCAGATGGTGTGGACGACGGACTTCCTCAAGCGCATACTGCACAACACGACGCGGGCGTACAGCCGCCAGCTGCGTAAGGGCGAGGACTATGCCTCCTGCATGCCGGTCTACACGCTGTGCCTGCTGAACGAGAACCTGCCGAAGGATACCTTCAAGCGTACGGAGAGGCCGGTTCTGCTTGCGGAGCGCTCCCCGTTTGACTGCTCCGATTTCATGCACGTCTTCAGGCTGATGGAGGAGGGGAGCCCCGACCATGTGATCGAAGGGCTGAACATCGTCTTCGTGGAGTTGAAGAAGTTCAATCCCTCCTCGGTGATGTACAAGAAGATGATGGTCCTGTGGCTCCGGTACCTTACGGAGATAGACGAGAACACGAGCGACGTGCCGGCGGAGATGCTGGAGTGTGCGGAGATACGCCAGGCGATCGATATTCTGGAGCGCTCCGCCTACACCGATGCGCAGCTGGATTCCTACGATGATTTCTGGGATGGCGTGCGCGTCTCCCTCAGCCTGGACCCCGATTACAGGTTCAAGAAGGGCCTTGTGGAGGGCGAAGCTATCGGTATGAAGAAAGGCGAGGCCATCGGAATGGAAAAGGGGGCGAAGGCCAAGGCCGTCGAGATGGCGAAGATCCTCAAACGGAAGGGTGTGGACATCGATACCATCGCCTTGGCGAGCGGGCTGTCCCCTGACGAGATCAATCGCCTTCCGTTGTAGGAGCGTAATAAAAGGAAATTATATATTTGCGAAAAACAAAAACGAAGTCTGAATATGTCCAAGTATCTGGATCCCAAAGCCGACCTGACGTTCAAGCGTGTGTTCGGCGAACATAAGGAGCTGACGATCAGCTTTCTGAACTCCCTGCTGGATTTCAGCGGGGATGAGCGGATATGCTCCATCGAGTACCAGACGCCGGAGATGTTGCCGGACACGTCGGCCCGGAAGTACTCCATCGTGGACGTGAAGTGCACCGATTCGCTCCAGCGCCAGTTCATCGTGGAGATGCAGATGGTGTGGACGACGGACTTCCTCAAGCGCATACTGCACAACACGACGCAGGCGTACAGCCGCCAGCTGCGCAAGGGCGAGGACTATGCCTCCTGCATGCCGGTCTACACGCTGTGTCTGCTGAACGAGAACCTGCCGAAGGATACCTTCAAGCGTACGGAGAGGCCGGTTCTGCTTGCGGAGCGCTCCCCGTTTGACTGCTCCGATTTCATGCACGTCTTCAGGCTGATGGAGGAGGGGAGCCCCGACCATGTGATCGAAGGGCTGAACATCGTCTTCGTGGAGTTGAAGAAGTTCAATCCCTCCACGGTGGTGTACAAGAAGATGATGGTCCTGTGGCTCCGGTACCTCACGGAGATAGACGAGAACACGAGCGACGTGCCGGCGGAGATGCTGGCGTGTGCGGAGATACGCCAGGCGATTGATATCCTGGAGCGCTCCGCCTACACCGATGCGCAGCTGGATTCCTACGACGATTTCTGGGATGGCGTGCGCGTCTCCCTTAGCCTGGACCCCGATTACAGGTTCAAGAAGGGCCTTGTGGAGGGCGAAGCTGTTGGCATGAAAAAGGGCGAGGCCGTTGGTATGAAGAAAGGCGAAGCTATCGGTATGAAAAAGGGCGAAGCCATAGGCATAAAGAAAGGCGAAGCTATCGGAGTGGAGAAGGGGCGTGCGGAAGGTGCGAAGGCCAAGGCCGTCGAGATGGCGAAGAAGATGTTGTCGAAGGGCTTTGACAAGCAGACGGTTGCGGAGATGAGCGGTCTCACCGTCGCGGAGGTGGAGCGGTTGTGAACTCTCTTCGTTGAAAAAACAGTGCCCGGACATCCCTGCTAACTGAATATTTTCTATGATAAAATCACTACAAACTCCTGCCTAGTTTATTGCCTTCTGATTCATTTTGTGTGGCAAAATTCATCAAAAAGCGGAAAAAAATTTTTTATGTGAAAAATTATTTCTAAATTGCACGGCAATTTTTCGGATTGTGCCTTGTCGTAATTCGTTGATAGTCGGGCGAGTAATCCGTGTGTTGAGGTTTTTATATAGTTTATGACCATGAAAACTTGTAGTATTTTATTTCTTTTAAAGGATAAGTATATGGGGTTAATAAAGTATGGGTGCCGTTTCCTGATGGGATTGGTATCAGTTTTATTATTCAATGTTGATGGTGCTTTCGCACAGGATTGTGTCGTTGGAGGGACTGATTTTAAGGTTTCTGGGATTTCCCTTTTTAATCCTCAACTTTCCAATGATGAAGATGGATGGTTTAATGAGGATGTTCAAGACCTGATAGAGATGCCGGCTGGGTATGATTATTATGCGACTATCAATCATGCTGTGCAATCTGGCCTTTTGGGTAATGAGGTACATGTTCCAGGTGCGATGATTACAAATCGGGCTTGGAAAGCGGATTCTGCGACGCAAGCGCAAGCGACTAATAATGTAGGATATAGTGCTATTACTGCTAACCCGAAATTGATAAGCCCGTTGTTGTTGGATGTGGGCTCCGAATTGTTGGTGAATTTCGGTACGAATCATGACCAGACTTTTGTGTTAGGCTATGTTTTGTCAGGACTGGAACCTCGTACGTCAGGACAATTCACTTGTACCATTTATAACTTGTTGGATCCAAAATCGGTTCAGGCTTATTTGGATGCGAATGCAAAAACAAGTGGAAGTATTTCTATTTGTGGGCAAAATTATGATATCACTAATAAAAAATTTAATGGGCAACAGTTGAAACTCAAGTATTTGGTGAATGGACTGGATGCTAATGGTGGTACAAATATCGGTGGTACGACTGTTCCTAATGGTATGAATGGCGGAATAGGTTATGGATCTAGTTATAAGTTGACCATTCCTTTTACTGCGGATAACTATGGTAATGCGTCTATTTACATAGGCCGTGATGGTGGTACGAACTCCATTCCTATTGGTATCGACGATGTGAAGATAACGGCTAAGGGAATAAAACCGACGATTGACGGGAAGTCTTCAGAGTGTGTCGGCTCTGCGGTCACGTTAGGTCTGAAAGAATCATACCCTGAGGGTACAACTATAACATGGAAAGAGAAAAACAATGGAACTGTTGGCAATCAGAGTGGACTTACGTTCTCTCCTCCTCAAGATGTGGAGACTACTTATGAATTTACTGTGAATGTCACTATGAAAGGATGTCCTGCAGCTTCTGCCACCAAAAAAGTTGAAATGAAGGCATGTTGTAATGATGAGGATGGAAATCCTCTTCCTTTGGTTGATGTTTATTATGAAGACTTTGGTCAATTCCAGGGTAATAGGTATACATATACGGATTTGAATGGTAATTCCAAAACGGTGACTGCTACGGATAAATTGGGTGGTAAGGAAACTCATTATGCTGTGGGAGATTTGAAAACAGGTGGAGATGCTTTCCCTGCTATTACATATAGTAGAGAAATTTATGGCAGTCCTGGGGATCACTTCGCTATCAGTGATCAAAGTGCTTATTCAACAAGGGGAGATCATACGACCAATGGAAACGGAGGTGGTTATCTTATGCTTGATTTGCAAACAGAAGGTAATCCATACAAGAATGTATCCATATTCGAGAAGAAGATATGTGGCATTTGTCCTGGAAAGAAGGTGACGTTTGATGCTTGGTTTGCAGGTATAAATACTGATGTCACAAGTGGTAGCAACACGGCAGATCTTCAAGTACAGCTTATAGATGATGACACAAGGGATATATATGTGGATGAACATATACAGATTGCTGTTAATCAAAACTGGGATCATGGACATGGTCCATGGGATATCGTGACGAAGGGAGATGGATGCGTAACCATGAAGATTACTAGTTTAAGAGATGTGTTAGGAAATGGTGATGGTGATTTCGGTATTGATGATATTCGTTTCCAGGTTTGTTCTCCTCCGAAAATTGATTTGAATCCTCGTGTTACAGGAGAAAGAAAGGATTTGCTGAATATGTGTACGGGTGATACTTTGACTTTGTTTGTTCCATATGAACAATCGCAAATTGAAAAGTTAAAGAAATATTACAGGGACATTCGTTATTTGTATCAATACACATATACGGACCCTGATGCCACAAATGAACCTGATACGATAAAGTGGTTCCCTTTGCATGATGAGAATGGGGAAATATACTTGAACACAGAACAGTTTGTCATTAAGGATCCAGTCACTTCTGAGGCTTTCAAGGAAATTGTGACACCTTCCAATCCTCGCAAACCTAAGGAAAATGTGTATTTCCGTTTGGTGGTTGGTGATTTGAATACGCTAATGGACGAAAGACAACTATTGGTGAGCGAGAATTCCCCTTGCCGTAATGTGTCCGTTTCCACTATGACCATTAAGGCGCATCTGAATTGCGCTCGTTGTTATCAGTCGGAGGCAATTAATATCAAGCCGGACAGGTCTTCCCTGAGCGCCCTTACTAACGATAAGGTTGTTGTGGAGAATAACTACAATGTTTATTCGTTGTGCTATGGTGAATCCCTCACTTTTGGCACAGACGATGTGACCACAACGGATAAGGACAACAAACCGTATGCTGATTATACGATTGATTGGTATCGGGATCAGCGAAACACTCCAGAGAGTGGGTATACGGTTGCTTCGGGTTCGAAGGCTAAGGACTATACCATTACAAACGACAACAATGGTAGCACTGCCAAGGAGGTGTTCCTCTATGTGAAGACTTCCGATAACTTCGATGTGGATGCTACTCATTGCCAACGTTGGGATACGGTGAAGGTGATCCTGAATCCGAAACCTGAGGCTCCAACCATCGACGACATCGATCTCTGTGAGAAGGTGAAACCTCGCAAGGAGTTGAAGGATCGTCTGAAGGAGAATGATTTCAGCAGTTATACGGTGAACTGGTACGACGCATCTGGCGCGGCATCGTCTGAGCCTGACCTCGATGCAGTCACCGCCACCACGACATATACTTACTCGGTAACTGATAAGACCACTCTCTGCGAGGGCGAAACGAAGTCCTTCGAGGTTGCGGTGCATGCCACCTCGAAACCTTTGGGTACGATGAAGGTCTCTTACCTTGTGAAGGACACCACCTCAAGTGGCGTCTTCAAGGATCTCCTCTCTCAGGATGCTACGGCTGTCCAAACCGAGTCCGGATATACGTATATCTGGTTCGACAAGAATCAAAATTTGTACAAGGGTGATGGTAAGTCTGTCCCTGTGCCGGATGTGCCTTCGTTGCCGCTGACGGACGATGTGCACGAGATTTATTACGTGGCCCGTTACGATAACACGTTCGGGTGTTGGAGTGATACGATACCTGTCGAGGTGACTATCTTCGGCGCCCCTGCTCCTATCCCTGAGGATGTCTACTATTGCGTGGGCTCTTCCAGAGTGGTGCCTCTGACGGCCGAGATCAATGACCCGAACGGAGTCGGCACCTCCAACTTCAAATTGGTTTGGTATAATCCTGATAAGACATTGATTGGTGATGACGCTCCTACGCCGTCTGTGGCTACCGAGGGTGAGACGATCTATTACGTTTCCCAGAAGTCCAATGATGGTGCGGAGAGCTCTTTGCAACCACTTAGCGTGAAGGTTTATAAGGCTCACCAGTTGAGTCCGATTGCCTCAGACACCTACTGCGACGACGAGCAGAACCCTCGTGCGTTGGTGCAGTTCGCCGAGGACGGCACGACCGACTACGATAAGGCGACCGACATCCAGTGGT